>Ga0207130_1011_pt1 | contig 80482 bp, 73 predicted proteins | sample Alteio_BWMinHeat_16_FD_153545 | JGI IMG/M metagenome (GOLD analysis project Ga0207130, IMG submission 153545) | Enriched cells from forest soil in Barre Woods Harvard Forest LTER site, Petersham, Massachusetts, United States -... | ecosystem: Environmental > Terrestrial > Soil > Temperate forest >... | reverse complement strand
ACCTGATCAATGACGTGATCAAGAATCTTGAAAGCTCCAATGCCGCGGATGTAAGCAATTTGTCGCATATCCGCTCACGCGCGTGGCAGGTCGCAGAGGAGGGCGAGGTCATCCCTTACACTGCCGTATTCCTGTCGAGCCGCAGAGCAACACGTTCCGATCTTCAACGTGGCCGGGAATTGGCGAGGCAGTTCGGGTGGCTAGAATCCGCCAAATAGCATACGATCAAACTTTCCTAGATCAAGCTGCGCTCCTACAACCTGATGCAAGACGCCTGGATGAACTGCTCAGCGGCGTACTGTGGTTAATTGCTACCCATGCGGAGGATTGCGAAATTGTAGAGCGCAACCTTCGGGTTGCCTTTACTGATCCGTTTCCAGATGCTCCAGCGATGTGCATCTACTTTACAATAACGGATGATAAGACCTGTACGTTGCACTGGGTGGAGCATCTGCCTGTAGACGAAGACGAAGGCTATATCTAAGGCGAAGACTCCCCGCATCCGCAGAATACGCCACCGTCGCTAAGGTCCTGCGGAAACTGCTCCAATGTTCGGCCGCGATAGCCTACGCTTTCACGGAGGCAGCATGCGCTGGCTGATCGTTCTGCTTGCCGTCGTCTTTGTCCTCTTCATAGTAGGCTGGCGGCTGGCTTTCGCGGGTACTCCTCCAGCCGCGGGAAGCCTGGCCCCGTATTTCACCCTGCCTTCACAAGATGGCACGCCAATCAGCCTGAAAGATTTTCGGGGAAAGTGGATGGTGCTTTACTTCTATCCCAAGGATTTCACCAGCGGCTGCACGGTGGAAGCCCACAACTTTCAGCGTGATCAAGAGCAATATGCGCAGCGGAATACGGTGGTGCTCGGGGTCAGCGTGGACAGCATCGATTCTCACAAACGGTTCTGCGCCAAAGAAGGCTTGAATTTCAAGCTGCTGGCGGACTCCGATCACAAAGTGGCGAGCGCGTACGGATCGCTGATCAACCTTGGAATCGCGCAGATCGCCGCCCGCCACACTTTCGTCATTGATCCCCAGGGTATGATCGCGCGCGCCTACACGAGCGTGAGTCCGAACAAGCACAGCCAGGAAGTTCTGGCCGCGCTGGACGAACTACAAAAGAGTCGTTCTTCTTCTGCGATAGGCACTGAGCAGGCACACCATGATTAACGGAGTTCACGCCCTCGTCTACGCCAAAGACGCGGAAAAGGTGCGAGCTTTTTTTAAAGACACTCTCGGTTTTCCGTCCGTGGATGCAGGGCATGGGTGGCTGATCTTCACCTTGCCTCCGGCCGAGCTTGGGATCCATCCGGCGGAAGGCGAAATCCATCACGAGATTTATCTGATGTGTGACGATGTGAAAGCCACCGTCGCCGAATTGAGGAAAAAACATGTGAAGTGCGGACCGATCAGAGAGCAGGGTTTCGGACTAGTGACGTCGTTGACGATTCCCGGGGGCGGAACGATGGGACTCTACCAACCCACGCATCCCACAGCTTTTAAGCGCTAAACCCGGCCTGGGACGGGGGTTTCCGGCCCGTGGACTCTTGTTCTGAAAACAGAACAAAATTCAAATTGCTGATATTCCCGCTGGCTTCCAGGTTAAAAGGGCGGGGTGCCAGCGGGGCTTTTCGATGCTGCCCTGACCCCCTCAGGCGGTTCGAAAGGTCCCGCAGTTTTTTGTCAGCCGTAGTGCCGGCCTTTGTTTGCTACCAGTCCGCAGTTTGTTCCGAATCCACAGTTTGTTCCGAGGAAGTCTGGCGATAGCATGAGTGCGGAGAACCGAGCATGCGGCGAGTGTTCGCGATTGTGGGATCGATAGTCTTTCTGCTGATCGCGCCGGGAACGGTGGCGGGCGTGATTCCCTGGGAGATCTCCCACTGGCGGATGCAGGTTGGGGCCTCGTTCATCGGGGTGAGCATCCCAATGCTGCTGGATTCATTCGCCAGGTTCGCGCTGCGTGGGATCGGTACGCCCGCGCCTGTGTTTCCCACGAAGCATCTGGTGGTGACTGGACTCTATCGAAATGTACGGAATCCGATGTACGTGGGTGTGGTAGCACAGATGCTAGGACAGGGGTTGCTGCTGGGCGATGTGCGAGTACTGGGCTACGGAGCTCTGCTCTGGGTGATCTTTCATTTGTTTGTGATCGGCTACGAGGAACCCACGCTGCGCCAGAGTTTTGCCTCTGAATATGAGGCGTACCGCGCCAGTGTGCCGCGTTGGATTCCCAGGCTGAGTCCGTGGGGCGGTGAGGCGGAGATGAAGCGGGAGTAGTAGAGTTATAATTGGCGCAAAGTGGAGGGATTCAGTATGCGAATCGCCAACCTCCTCGTGATTTTTGTCGTGAGCTTGATTTTGGTGGGGGCGGCGTTGGCCAGCGACCAGTTGGGGCAAACCTCATCGGCTAGCGCGAGCCCAGCTGATTCGTTGTACCCGGCGTTCAATGAAGTCGTCCCCGAGCTTTTCAGCGTCTCACGCGACAGCGGATACGATCTGATTCATCCTGAGGAGATCCATCCGAATTTCAACGATCCGGAGTTGGTGCATCCTTATCGCTACTTGCCGCGTATGAATCGCGATGAGAGTACGGTGTGCTACACGATGCGAAGTTATCTCATGGCGCGGGAAGCACGCGATTCTGATGTTACCTGGCCGGCGGGCTATTCGACTTGCCAGAAGGTGTCGAGATTCGGAGTGAAGGACGCGGTCAAGCCTGTGGAACCGTCGCGCTGATTTGCTGATCTCAAGGTAGATCCAGTCCCAGTCAGAGCTTCAGATCCCAGGTCTCGGACACCAGATCACGAGCCCAACTGTGATGCGGTTTCTTTTGCACCAGGCGGAAGCCAGCCTGCTCGTAGATGCGCCGGGCGGCGGGCAGATCACTTTGCGTCCATAGCGTCATCTTTTTGTATCCGACCCGGCGGGCGAACCGGACACACTCGGCGACTAAGCGCTTGCCGATGCCCAGCCCGCGCGCGGCAGGCTCGACTAACAACAGCCGCAGCTTGGCTACGGTCTTCGATTTCTTGACCAGGAAGACGGAGCCGACGATCTCGCCGTCTTTTTCGGCGATCCAGCAGCGCTCACGCTTGGGATCGAAATGTTGGATGAACCCGGCGACGATCTCGGCGATTAGCGCCTCGAAGTGCTCGTCGTATCCATACTCTTGCGAGTAAAGCACGCCGTGGCGATGGACGACCCAGCCCATGTCTCCGGGTTGGTGGGGGCGCAGAAGATAGGGAGGCTGCGGAGTGTCTGGCGCGGGAGCGAGCAGCCGGTTGATGCAATGCATCGCCCCCACCAGGCGCCTTTGCTCACCTTCGGAAAGGCGGCCGAGCATGGCCGCAACTTCTTCATTGGACCGCGCCTCGAGTGGGGCGAAGGTTTTCTGTCCCTGCTGGGTTAGGGATAGAAGGCTTTGCCGGCGGTCAGCCTCCGAGGGCGATTTGTAAATCAGGCCACGCTTTTCGAAGTTGCCTAGGATACGGCTCAGATAACCCGGATCGAGGTCCAGTTCTTTGCAGAGTTCGGAGGCGGTGGCTTTCTCCCGGTGGGCAATTTCGTAGAGGACGCGCACTTCGGTGAGAGAAAAAGGACTCCTTAGGAGACCCTCGCGCAATACTCCAATCTGCCTGGTGTAGAAGCGATTGAAGCTGCGGACGGCTTGGACGCGGGAGTTAAGGTTGGGTGAGGCCATCGGCAAGCTCTGAATGGGATTAGGTCAGTTGATGATATCAAATAATTAGTTGCTTTAGTCAACCTAGTTTGGGTCAAGCCCCCGCCTCCAACTGCCTCAGCTGAAAATCAAGATTTTCTTTTGCCGGGTAGTCGCTGGGGCTTGGCGGCGGCGAGCGCGACTTGGGAATAGCGGAAGCAGTTTACGGCGTGATCGTTCACCATGCCGACCGCCTGCATGAAGGCATAACAGATGGTCGAGCCCACGAAGTTGAAGCCGCGCTTTTTTAGATCTTTGCTCATGGCGTCAGATTCGGGAGTGCTGGCGGGAAGCTGCTCGAGCGAGCGCCACGAATTTACCTTTGGCTTCCCTCCAACGAATTGCCAGATGTATTGGTCGAAAGAGCCAAACTCTTTCTGAATTTGGAGAAAGGCCTTGGCATTTCCCACTGCCGAAGCGATCTTCAGCCGATTACGGACGATGCCAGGATCGCGCAGCAGACTTTGCAGCTTGCGCCGGTCATAACGGGCGATTCGTTTGGCGTCGAAGTGATCGAAAGCAGCGCGATAATTCTCGCGTTTGCCGAGGATGGTGTCCCAGCTCAGGCCGGCCTGCGCGCCTTCGAGAATAAGAAATTCAAAGAGAGTGCGATCGTCGTGCGCGGGCACGCCCCATTCTTTGTCGTGGTAGCGAATGGAGAGCGGGTTGGTCGCCCAGCCGCAACGAACCAGAGTCGGGGAAGCTGTCTTTGTCATGTGAATAGTTAGAAGGTATTATGCCGCGCCGGTTCTGTTTTGATCATAATCTTCGCCGACGCCATGGCATGTTGCACGCGCTGGGCAAGTGGAGGCGCGAGTTTCGGTCCCACCCTTGACAAAGAACGTCAAGGATTGGGCACCCAAGGGTTCTGAAAGTCTGCTCGCTAGAGAGTGGGGAAACCTGGGCCACGAGGCGCACGCACATCGAGTGCAAGAATTTGCACTGATTCCCCTAAGTATCAGAAGAAAAAGTATTTGATTGTATGACCAAACGTGTGCTCCTTCTGTAACTTGGCATTCACTGTAGTCTCTCGTACAGTCTGAGCAGTAAATGCGGCTCTCTGTGCGGATTTCGGCCCGTTACGTGCATCTAATAGATAAGGAAAGCCGCTGGCCGTGTTTGGGCGTGAAAAATTTGGACTGGTTAGGCATGAAGTACACGCGATGGCATTTTTGTCTGGCAGTGCTTCTGGCCGCGACTACGTTGCTGGCGCAGACGCCCACACCCTACGTGGCGACGTCCGGTTTAGCCCTTCCCACCGTTTCCCCGAGCGCTGACACTGATCAGAACGATTCCGTCCTCACTATTAGGAAGCGCGTCTCCGAGGTGAACGTTTTGTTTACCGCCACGGATCGGCACGGCAAGTTCGTGCGCGACTTGAATCAGCGCGACTTTACCATCCTCGATGACCACAAGCCGCCGCAAGCCATCGTAAATTTTCGACGTGAGGTCGATCTGCCACTCGAACTGGGAGTGCTGGTCGACACCAGCGGTTCGGTGCGCGGGCGCTTTGACTTCGAGCAAGAGGCGACCGTCAGTTTCCTGCAGAGCACAGTGCGTCCCAAATTCGACCGGGCTTTTGTGATGGGGTTCAGCAGCCGCAGTCAGGTAACGCAGGACTTTACGGATAATGTTCGACTGCTGGAGACCGGAGTCCGCAGTCTGCGCGATGGCGGCGGGACGGCGCTTTACGATGCGATCTATCACGCGTGCCACGACAAGCTGATCAAGGACAAATCAGACCGTCCGGTGCGCCGCGCCATTATTGTAGTGAGCGATGGCGAGGACAACCAGAGCGAATACACCCGAGCGCAGGCAATTGAAATGGCACAGCGCGCGGAAGTGATGATTTATGCGATTTCAACCGACGACAGCGGGCTGATTCTGCGCGGCGATAAGGCTCTGGAGCAACTGGCCGACGCCACCGGTGGACGCGCATTTTTCCCCTATAAGATGAAGGACATCAAGAACTCGTTTGCCGCGATTCAAGACGAGCTGCGCAGTCAATATGTGGTCTCCTACCGGCCCGCTGACTTCGATGCCGACGGCCGCTACCGCTCCATCGAAATCACCGCCGTGAAGAAAGACCTCCAGGTTCGTGCCCGCCGCGGCTACTACGCGCCCAAGCAATAGTCGGGTCAACGGCTTCTAACCGCAAAGAGCGCAAAGAAACCCGCAAAGCTCGCAAAGAAGAACGGCGATTGCGACAAACATCACTGCTTGAGGGCCGCAGTCCGATGCTACAATTTCCACAGCGCTAGCCGCCGCATCAGACTGGCGCATCAAACTTAAAGACCAGCACCATCTCGGGCGTGGGTTTCAATGGCAGGTAGGAGCGAAAAATTCGCGGCCATCATCCTGGGAGGGTTTGCTTGCCTGGCGATGGTTGGGTCCGCATATGCTGGCCAACAGCCATCGCAGCGGAAGCATTTGGTTAAGCAGGCGCAGCCCGCGCCAGCGCCAACCTCTCAACCAGCGGCAGATCCGCCTCCGGCGCCGCCGCCCACTCTGGAGCAAATGCCCGCATCGCCGCCGCAAGTTTCGTTTCATAACGGTCAATTGAGCATCATCGCGCCGAACTCCACGCTGGGAGACATCCTTCGGGCCGTGCGAGCGCAGACTGGGGCTTCGGTGGAGGTCCCGGGCAATGCCCCCGAACGCGTGGTGGTCAAACTGGGGCCGGGGCCGGCGCGTGATGTTCTGGCATCGCTATTAAATGGGTCGCACTTCAACTACGTGCTGCTGGGGTCGGTGACGGACCCTGCCCAGGTGGAGAGAATCATTCTCACATCGAAAGCCGGGAGTGCACCGGTTGATGGCTCCGACGCCGCCAAGCAGACAGGAAATCCGCCAGGGCAAGGGATCCTGCAACAGGCTGCGGAGGTACCAGAGGAGATGCAGGGGGAGGATCCCGCCGAAGAGGCAACCGACGCGGACAATCAGGCTGATCAGGCGAACCAAGCCGATGAGCCGCAGGCGAATCAACCCAATGGTCAGCCCGCCATCAAGACTCCGGAACAGCTTTTGCAGGAACTGCAACGCCAGCAACAAATCCAGCAGCAACAACAGCAGCAGCCCGGCCAGCCGCAGACCCTTCCGCAGACTCTTCCCATTCCGCGGACACAGCCCCCGCAGCCGCAGTAACGGCGGGCTGCGTAGCTTCGTACACAAATCGGAGCTAGGCCTGAAAATCCACCACCTAACTAAGTGGCTAGTGGTTACTCTAATTGCCAGCTGGTATCCGCCATGGTGCAGTGACCATGTCAAAACCAATGTGGGAAACGCCGGAACGAGCGACCATCCTTTATCTGCTGTTCACTCTCTTGTTCAGCTCCGTGATCTGGTCGCTAGTGATCTGGTCAGGCCATCTCGGCATGGCGTTCGGCATGATGATCACGTCCGTCATGTGGTGTCCCGCACTGGCGGCGTTGGTGACTTGCCGCCTCATTGGGCGCAGTTTCCGATCGTTAGCCTGGCGCTGGCCGGAAGGCCGCTACATTGCGGCTGCGTATTTCATTCCGCTCGCGTATGCGGCAATCTCTTACGGGGCGGTATGGGCGCTGCGGCTGGGCGGATGGAACTCGGAGTTGGTCACCCTGGTCACGCAGCGTTTCGGATTGCGCGGGATGCCCGCATGGGGTGCGTTCACGCTTTGGTCCCTATTTACAGCTACTGCGGGGATGATTCGTGGGCTATCGACCGCGCTCGGCGAAGAGATCGGGTGGCGAGGGTTCCTGGTACCGGAACTGGCCAAGCAGATGTCATACACGAAGCTAAGCCTGCTAAGCGGCCTCATCTGGGCGGCGTGGCACAGTCCTCTGCTGCTATTTGCCGACTACAACGCAGGAACGTAGCGCTGGTACGCCATGGGCTGCTTCACGGTGATGGTCGTCTCGAACAGCTTTATATTCGCCTGGCTGCGGCTGAAATCAGGAAGTTTGTGGACAGCGGCTGTGCTACACGCCAGCCACAACCTGTTCGTTCAAACCGTTTTCGACAACATGATGCGCGACACGGGAAAGACGCTGTGGTACACGACCGAGTTCGGCGTTCCGCTGGCCGTGGTGAATGTCGCATTCGCCGTGTATTTCTGGACTCGACGGGGAGCAGTGGAGCAGAAGGATGTGCGAGCATCGCTGGCTGCGGAGATTGATAAATCGCGATTTCACTCAATGACCGACTCGTGAGTGCTAACGCCTTCCATGAGAAGGCCGATCGGAGTCAAATGAGTTCTTTTGCTTTTCTGCGGGACAAGGTTTTCTCCTTGCCGAGTCTGCCACTGACGCCATCCTTCCATCCGCACTCTCGAGCACGTCGATAACTTGGGAGCGTATCGCATCCCGTCCGGAGACCGGCCTTCTCATCCCATCTGATTACAACAGTTGTCTCGAATAATCCTTCTCTCGCGTTGGGGACAGGCGAGGCCCGGTTATTTGCTTTGGGTGTTTTTCGGCTCCAGTTCCACGTCTAATACTTTCTCCTCACCCGGCTCCAAGCGAAGAGTTGGGCGGGACTGGTTGTTGATGTAGAACCATGGCTCATAGCCCGGTGCAGACACAAAGACTATAAATTCCTTGCCCGCGGGTAAATTTGCTCGTAGGTTCGCACCATCCAACCCGATATGGAACCGGTGCCGAGTTAAGGCCTGTCCGACGAGGTTGATGGGGTAGCCTCTTCAGGCGAGGTTCTTAGGACTGAAGATTGAGCGGAAAGCGCGAGGACGTACGACTGAGATCCGACGACTGACGTCCTGAACCTCAGTCTCAGCTGGCGCCAGTCTGGCTGGGAACGAGGACGGGGCTTCTCTGCAGGCGTTCGCGAGATTGATAAGCGAAAACGTTAAGGATGGCGTTGACAATGCCGTAAGCGGCGACAATACCCAGAACTACGCTAGTGATGGAAGTAAGGAAAACAACGAAAGCAACCAGTAACCCGCCCAAGTTCGGCCCCTTGCCGGTAGATGCCGCAGCCGCAAATCCGGAATTGTTTGCGTGACCAGCCTTGATCACGCCGCGCGACCCCACTTTACCCGCGTTGACGCTTGCTGCTGTTAACAACTAAGATACGTGAGTAGAGGTGCGCACACCCACTCTCCAACATTTCTGGGGACCCGTCCATATTACGGAAGGACAGGATTACTTTCGGCTCTTCATGGCTATTACCAAGATTTCGGTGCGCGGGGCGCGCCAACACAATCTAAAGAACATCGACGTTGAAATTCCCCGTAACACGCTGACCGTCATTACCGGACTGAGCGGATCGGGCAAGTCCTCCCTGGCATTCGACACCATCTACGCCGAGGGCCAACGGCGCTACGTGGAGACGCTTTCCGCCTACGCACGCCAGTTTCTGGACCAGATGGAACGGCCGGATGTCGACGCCATCGACGGGCTGAGCCCGGCCATCTCCATTGAACAGAAGACCACCAGCCGCAGCCCGCGTTCGACGGTGGGAACCATCACGGAGATTTATGACTATCTTCGCCTGCTGTTCGCCTCGATCGGCGTGCCTCACTGCCCGAAGTGCGGCCGGGCGATCACGCGCCAGTCGGCGGAGCAGATTGTGCAGAGGGTGATGGCCCTGACTCCGGAAGATCGCGTTATGGTGCTGGCACCAATCGTGCGCGGGCGCAAAGGCGAATTCAAGAAAGAGATGGAGAAGCTGGTGCAGCATGGTTTCACCCGGGCGCGCATCGACGGCGAACTGCTGAACCTGGACCAGGACATTCCTCTCGATAAGCGCAAGAACCACACCATTGAAGTTGTAATCGATCGGCTCTTGGTGAAGCCGGGAATTGAGCATCGCCTGGAATTGTCGGTCGGACTGGCGATGAAACTGGCGGGTGGACTGGTGCAAGTGGCCGTGGTGGGCGGGGAGGAGCAGCTTTATTCGGCACGGCTGGCGTGTCCGGACTGCGGGATTAACGTACCGCAGTTGGAGCCACGGTCGTTCTCGTTTAATAGCTCGTATGGCGCCTGCCCGGAGTGTCATGGATTGGGCAGCCGCTATGACTTCGATCCCGCGAAAGTGATTGTGGATTGGTCGAAGCCTCTGCTGGATGGCGGCCTGGGGCCGGGATCGGCTTCGCAGAGTCTGATTCATATGCTGGAGATCGCAGCCGCAGCCCACGGCATCGACTTGCTCACCCCGTTCGAAAAGTTTCCGGAGAAAATTCAGAACCTGCTGCTTTACGGCGAGGCGGAGAAGGGTGGCAAAACGGGATTCACCGGGATACTCGGCTTTCTCAAGCGAGCTTTGGAAGAATCCACGTCGGAAACGTACCGGGATTGGTTGCTGGACTACATGTCGGCCACAGAATGTCCGGCTTGTCATGGCCAGCGGCTGCGTCCGGAGAGCCTGGCGGTGAAGGTGAATGGTATGTCCATCGCTGACTTCACGGCGCTGCCGGTCGCGAGGTCCCTCGAGATCGCGAAAAAGATCAAGTTAACCGGGCGCGAGGAGATCATCGCGGGGCGCATTGTGCACGAAATCGTGGAACGGCTGCAGTTTCTGAACGCCGTCGGGCTGGGATACATCTCGCTGAATCGTTCGGCAGCGACGCTTTCGGGTGGGGAAGGGCAGCGCATAAGGCTGGCCACGCAGATTGGATCCAAGCTGCGCGGGGTGCTCTACGTGCTCGACGAACCTTCGATCGGACTGCACCACCGCGACAATGACCGCCTGCTCAAAGCGCTGGAAGAACTGCGTGACCTGGGAAACACGGTGTTGGTAGTTGAGCACGATGAGGAAACCATCCGGCGGGCGGACTACGTGATTGATCTTGGTCCCGGTGCGGGACGGCATGGTGGGGAATTGGTGGCCCAGGGCACGCCGGAAGAAATCGAGCGCTCGACCCAGTCGCTCACCGGGGCTTACATTTCGGGACGGATGCAGATCGAAATGCGAGAGGACCGTCGACAACCGAACGGGGCCGGCATCAGCGTTCTGGGCGCGCGGGAAAATAATCTAAAGAACCTCGACGTCACTTTTCCACTAGGAGTGATGACGGTGGTGACGGGAGTTTCGGGATCAGGTAAGTCGACGCTGGTGAATGACATCCTCTATCGAGCGCTGGCGAAGAAACTCTACCGGTCGCGCGAAGAGGCCGGAGCGCACAAGGCGACTTCGGGGGCGGAGAACATTGACAAAGTCATTCGCATCGATCAATCGCCGATCGGCCGCACACCAAGGTCGAATCCGGCGACTTACACCGGAGTGTTCGCGCAGATTCGCGATCTCTATGCCATGTTGCCGGAGTCGCGGGAACGTGGTTACAAGCCGGGCAGATTTTCGTTCAACGTGCCCGGCGGACGCTGCGAGGCTTGCCAAGGCGAAGGGCAACGGCGGATCGAAATGAATTTTCTTCCGGACGTTTACGTGCTGTGCGAGGTCTGCAGCGGCAAGCGCTACAACCACGAGACCCTGGCGGTGAAATACAAGGGCTATTCCATTGCTGACATACTAGAAACGCCAGTGTCCGATGCCTTGCAGATTCTGGAAAACATTCCGCAGGTAAAGCAGAAGCTGCAAACCCTGGTGGACGTAGGATTGGGTTACATTCATCTCGGGCAATCGGCGCTCACGCTTTCCGGGGGCGAGGCGCAACGCATCAAACTGGCGCGCGAGTTAAGTAAGCGGCAAACCGGCAAGACTTTGTATCTGCTGGACGAACCCACCACCGGGCTGCACTTCGATGATGTCAAGAAGTTGCTGGACGTCCTGCACCGGCTGACCGACCTGGGGAATTCGGTGATTATCATCGAACATAATCTAGATGTGATCCGCAATGCCGATTGGATTGTTGACCTGGGTCCGGAGGGCGGCGAAGACGGGGGCCGGATAGTGGCCCAGGGCACTCCAGAGCAGGTTGCGCGGAACAAGAAGTCATACACTGGGCAAGCGCTAACGCATTATTTCAATGGCAACGGGAGAGTTTCGGTCGCGATCAAATCTTCCACCGCGTAGACGCTCGTTAACCGAGCGCGACTTGAACCCCTTCGGGATTGATACGACCTAAAAGCCAATGAAACTTTTCATTCTCTGCTTTGCCTTCGCTGTCGGCATCTGCGAAACTTGAGGCGCTATGCGGGCGTGAGCGCAGCGGGAGTCAGCAGCCGAAATCCCGAGCGCAGCGAGGGATCTTCTGACGATGGGCAAAGTCCACATTCTTTCCGAGGCCGTAGCCAATAAGATCGCTGCTGGAGAGGTTGAGGCGCTATGCGGGCGTGAGCGCAGCGGGAGCCAGCAGCCGAAATCCCGAGCGCAGCGAGGGATCTTCTGACGATGGGCAAAGTCCACATTCTTTCCGAGGCCGTAGCCAATAAGATCGCTGCTGAAGAGGTTGAGGAGTTATGCGGGCGTGAGCGCAGCGGGAGCCCGCGGCCGAAATCCCGAGCGCAGCGAGGGATCTTCTGACGATGGGCAGAGTCCACATTCTTTCCGAGGCCGTTGCCAACAAGATCGCCGCCGGAGAGGTAGTGGAACGCCCGGCTTCGGTGGTCAAGGAACTTCTAGAGAATTCGCTGGACGCGGGTTCGACACGCATCCGGATACAAGTCGAAGCGGGCGGTAAAAAGCTCATCCAGATCACCGATAACGGGTGCGGCATGGTGCGGGATGATGCTCTGCTGGCGTTCGAACGCCATGCGACCTCAAAGATCAAGAACGCCGAAGATCTGCTAAGCGTGGCCACTCTCGGATTCCGGGGAGAGGCGCTGCCTTCGATCGCTTCCGTCTGCCGTCTGCATCTGGAGACCCGCGCTCCCGACGAGCCCACAGGGACAATCGTTGAAATCAACGGTGGAAAACTTTTCAAAGTTGAAGAAGCGGGAATACCTGTGGGGACATCGATCACCACCCGCGATCTTTTTTTCAACATGCCTGCGCGCAAGAAGTTTCTAAAGGCGGAGTCGACCGAGCTTTCGCACATCGCTTCGCTGGTGACGCACTACGCGCTGGCGCATCCCGATAAGCATTTCGAACTGCACTCCGCCACCAATGCCATGCTGGTCGCGCCGCCGGTGGCTGGGTACAGCGAACGGGTATACCAGGTCTTCGGCAAAGAGGTGCTGGATCAATTGATCGCGGTAGCGGCCGCGCAACCGCTGGAGCGAGTCGGATTGCCGCAGTCCCCACCGTGGCGACGCGTAGAAGTAGAAGAAGACGAGGAACAAGCTGCGACTACGCCAGGCGAAATGCGGCTGCACGGTTTCGTCTCGAAACCTGAGATCCAGAAGCTGAATCGCAACTCGATTTACGTTTTCGTCAATGGACGCCTGATCCGTGATCGGCTCATTCAGCACGCGTTGACCGATGCCTATCGCAACATTCTGCCACCGACGGTGTATCCGGTGGTGCTGCTGTTTCTCGAATTGCCGAGCGCTGAGGTGGACGTTAACGTTCATCCCTCAAAGACCGAGGTGCGCTTCCGTCAGCAAACTGTGATGCACGATTTTGTGCGCGACTCGGTCCGCGCAGCGTTGATGAAAGCGCGCCCGGTACCGCAGTTCACCACGGAAATTCAGGCGCATCCGACGGCGAGTCCTTCGCTCACGCCCGGGGCTCGCGTCTCTTCGATCGATGATTCCGCGGCGTGGCGCGCCGCCTACGCTCCAATCGGACCGCAGGACTTCACCCTGCAGGCCCCTGTGGTTCCGCCGATCAATGAGCGTTTGCAATTTGGCGGGGGATTCGCCGTCGAGGGCAATGCTGCGCTGGGACTGGCGCGCGCGCCGCAGGCGATTCCCGGTTTTGGCATTCCTGAAATTACTAAGCCCGAATTTGTTAAGAATGACGGTTGCACTCCGCCGGTTCCGGAGGAGCCCGAGGCATCCAGCGATCTGGCGCCGGCGCTAGCGTCGCTACGGCCGCTGGGACAGATTCGCGATTCGTTCATTCTGGCGGTGAATCACGAAGGTCTCTGGATAGTGGATCAGCACGTCGCCCACGAGCGTGTGCTGTTCGAAAGAATCATGAGGCAGCGTGCGGCTCAAAAAGCAGAGAGCCAGCGTTTGCTGATGCCCCTCGTGCTGGAATTGACTCCTGCGCAGCAAGCGGTGTTTGCCGAAATCTCCGACGAGCTATCGAAGAACGGATTCGACGCCGAGCCTTTCGGGGCGCGAAGCATTGCTGTGAAAATCGCGCCCGCCGGGATCGACGCGCCCCAGATCGAAAAGATGCTGCAAGAATTGCTCGACCAACTTTCCCACGAAGAACAGGCTTTGAACCTGGAGAAAGTCCGCACACGGATTGCGGCTTCCATCGCCTGCCACGCCGCCATCAAGGTCAACATGCCGCTGGAACAAAACAAAATGGAATGGCTGTTGGCTGAGCTGGCGAAAACCGAATGCCCCATGTCTTGCCCGCACGGAAGACCGGTAGTTCTGCGATACTCGTTGAAGGACATTCAGAAGGCGTTCAAGAGAATTTGACAAAACAGAACCTAGCTGTCAGCCCTCAGCTTTAAGACCTTGAGAGTGATACTGGCGTTCCAAAGCCGAATAGCCGAGGGCTGATAGCTGACGGCTGCTTTTTATGACCGATCAGGAACTCGACCAGCTTCGACGCGAGAAGTGGCACTTGAACGGGCGCGCCGTGCGCACGCTGGAGGATGCCCGCGGCTTCATTGAGTCGGTCGGGTTCTGCATGCTCTATCCGCTGCGGCAGCCGGTGCTGGCGCCGACATTCATTGGCGCCTGGGCTGGTTCCGACGAACGGCTGCCCACCTGGCAACATGCCTTTTCCGATCCACGCGCGCAGGAGGCTACTGACCTAATGGTCCGTTTGCTGCGGGAGCGCGACGCTTACGAGGCCAATCAGTTCGATGAGAACAACGCATTTCTGGTGGCGGGATCGATCTTTCCTTATTTCTATGCGCTGGTGGGCGAGCGCAATCCCAAGCAGGCTCCCAAGCCTGGGCCGCGCTCGGCATCCTCGCAGCTGGCCTGCGATGCCTTTGAACTCATCCGTCGCGCGGGGCCGATCTCTATGCAAAAGATGCGGGAAGACCTGGGTGGCAGCATATCACTGGTCGCTTTGGGTCACGCACTGGGCGAGTTATGGTCGCGGCTGCGCATCACGCGGGTGGATTACAAACCGGAAGAGGGAGCGTATTGGGACGTGCTCTACCGCTGGTCTCCGGATGCCGTCCGGGAAGGCATTGGCTTGTCAGTGGCAGAGGCGCTCTCAGCGCTGATTTCGAAGTATCTGGATTGCGTGATTGCCGCCGATCAAGCGGAAGTCGAAGCCTTCTTCGGCAACTTTGTTCCCCGCTCTCGAGTGAAAGAAGCCATCAATGCGCTGCTGGCAGCTCGGGAACTCGACTTCATTCGAGTGGGGAAACGGTCTTTGATTCAGATCACACCAGCGAAGACTGCGGCAGTTCCCGCGCTCCCTCGCACGCAGCGGGTGAGAAGCTGAGTTGCGTTAGCGGAAGCCCAGCCCTCCGATCACTGCAGTGGTGGCGGAGTCATGCCGATGAAGGTTGTGCCTAGAAATTTCCCCTGAGCGTTGAAATTCCAGGTAAACAGCGCGGCTCCGGCGCGGGCGCAGGCGTGGCATCCGTTGAGCAGAGGATAGTCGGTCACAAACTGGATTCCGCCGTTAGGACCCTTTTGCGAGTTGGGCCAGGCTGTCCCATCGCGATCGCCCGGCCACAGGTCTACTTGCGGAAATCGATACTTGAGGTCGCGGAACTGAGGGCTCTGTTCCATTGCTTTTCTGTCCAACAATTTCAGGTCTTCGACGTTCACCAACCGTGGCTGCCCGTTGCAGAAGGCCATGATTGGTATTGGCGCGCAAAGGATAGGTAATCCAGGCAATGTCGACTGGGCCGACGGGCTGGAAGCCGGTCATGATGCCAACGTCCCCGTGATTTTGCCGGGTGAACTCGCGGGCGAAGCTCACGGCATCGGCAGAGGCTCCAGCTTTTGCCATCTGGTCGATGAAGCATTCGGCGATGCCGGATCCGGACGTGTTATCGCAGGCGGCGTGAGCGTTGGTGATGAACTGCCGGGACACTTGCCACGCCGAAGACGCTTGAATCTTTGCTGACTTTGCCGAGTCCGCGGCTGCGCCGATAATAGCGAAAGAATGAATGACTACCAGTAAGAAGGCTGCCGGGGCGTTGCCGTAAAGCTTGCACATGTTTTTCCTTTGGAGGCCAACATTCTACAATAGCCGTTCACTAGCCAATGATCGTCAACTTCGCTGAGCGGGCGCATAACCACAACTGGGAGCTGGACCCGGTCACGCGCTCCTTGCTTGACACCGACTTCTACAAGCTGCTGATGCTGCAGTTTATCTGGAAGCATTTTCCGAAGACGCGGGTATCGTTCTCGCTGTCCAATCGCACCACGTCGGTGCGCCTGGCTGATATGTTTCCGACTGAGGAGCTGATCGCGCAGTTGGAGCATGCCCGCAGCCTTAGCTTCCGAAAGTCAGAGTTGGTCTGGCTGGCCGGCAATACTTTCTATGGGCAACGCGGAATCTTCGAGTCGGCATTTCTGGCATGGTTGGAGCGGGATTTCAGACTGTCGGACTATGAGTTATCGGTCAAGAATGGGCAGTTCCATCTATTGTTTGATGGCTTGTGGACCGAAACCACGATGTGGGAACTCTATGCGCTGGCCATCATCGACGAACTGAAGACCAGGGCCAGCCTGAAACGATTGAACGAGTTCGGCCTCGACATCCTTTATGCGAGGGCGAAGACCAAGCTGTGGGGCAAAATCGAGCAACTGCGGGGCGTTCCCGATCTGCACGTGGCCGACTTCGGAACCCGGCGCCGTCACAGTTTCTTATGGCAGGAATATGTGGTGGAGGCCATGGCTTCGAATCTGGGCGGCGCTTTCACCGGAACCTCGAATGCGTTCCTCGCCCATAAGCACGATCTGGAGGCGATTGGAACCAATGCCCATGAGATCCCGATGGTTCTGGCCGCACTGGCGCCAGATGATAAAGCCATGAAGGCTTCTCAGTATCGCGTGCTCGAGTTGTGGCAGAGCACCTACGAAGGCGCGCTGCTAATCATGCTGCCGGATACCTTTGGAACCACGCAATTCCTGGAAAATGCGCCGGACTGGGCGGCCGATTGGACGGGGCAACGCGTGGACAGTAAAGATCCGTACGTCGCAGGAGACGAATATATCGAGTGGCTGAAAAAGCGGGGTCGAGATCCACGTGAGAAGCTGTTAATTGCCTCGGACGCGCTCGATGTCGACGACATACTCGGCCTGCATGCCTATTTTGGCGGAGCTTTGGTGGGTGGACCTACCCCCAAAGATTTCCGCACGGCGACGGACTTCCTGGATTCGAAGAAGTGGAATCCCGATCGGCGGATTCGATTCAGCGCGGGCTGGGGCACTCTGCTCACCAACGATTTCCGCGGCTGCGATCCTGACGGCGGCGGCGGCTTTGACCCGGTCAGCCTGATCTGCAAAGTAAACGATGTCGAGGGACGGCCTGCGGTCAAGCTTTCCGACAACTACGCGAAGGCGCTCGGCCCAGAGGCTGAAATCGAACGTTACCGTCGCGTCTTTGGCACGGTTGGAGTCGCCAACATTCCGGTTATCGCGTGAAGCGAGCACGCGTTCGCTTACCTAATTCCGCTCGCTTCGTCTATCACGTCCATGAAAAGCTTCTACTTGATCGCTGCACTTCTGCTTTCCTTGCCGCTTTTCGGCGCCGACGCCACTGAATTTCGTGGAAACCCGCAGCACACGGGCGTCTACGATGCTCCTGGAGTCCCCAAGTTCAGCAAGATTAAGTGGAAGTTTCACACCAATGGGCTGGTCATTTCGTCTCCCGCGGTTGCTAATGGCACGGTGTATGTAGGGAGCACCGACGGGAATCTATATGCGGTTGATCTCGGATCTGGTACGCAGCGCTGGAAATTTGCCACCAAGGTCAGAGTCACGTCTTCCCCGGCAGTGGATGGCGGCGCAGTCTACTTTGGAAGTTATGACGGAAATTTCTATGCAGTGGATGCGGCCAACGGACAATTAAGGTGGAAATTTCAGACTGAGGGCGAGAGGCGCTTCGCGGGCAAGCATCTTCATGGAGCTTACCCCGATGGGGAGACCATGCCCGATCCCTTCGACTGTTACCTCTCCTCGCCTGTGGTCTGGAGCGGAGCCGTGTACTTCGGCAGCGGTGATGGAAACGTTTACTCTCTGGACGCCGCTTCTGGCAAGCTGAACTGGAAATTCAAGACCGGGGATGTTGTCCATGCTTCGCCGGCGATTGCGGATGGCACTTTGTTTATCGGCAGTTGGGACAGCAATTTTTATGCCCTTGATGCCGCGACCGGCAAAGAGAAGTGGCGCTTCAAAACCGGTGAGGACCACGACATTTACAACCAGGTCGGCATTCAGTCCTCGGCCGCAGTCATGGACGGCGTGGTTTACTTCGGTTGCCGCGACTCGAACTTCTATGCCCTCGACGCCCTCACCGGCCAGCAGAAATGGATGTTCAACAACAAGGGCTCATGGGTGATTACTTCACCGGCCGTGAGGAGTGGGAAAGTATATTTCGCGACCTCAGACTCGGGCCTGTTTTATGCGCTCGATGCCAAGTCGGGCGCTCCGATTTTTTCGCAAAAGTTTATCTGGCCTATGTTTTCTTCACCCGCGATTGCTGGCGATATCTTGTATATCGGTTCGGAGGAGGGCAAGCTGATTGCTATCGATTTAAAGAGCCAGAAACCAGCCTGGATCTTTCAAACCGATGCGTCCCGCGACAACGGTCCGGGGTTGACGAAGCCGGATGGGGGACCGAATTATCAAGCCGTGGTCTCGGAGAACTTTTATGATGAGATGGTCATCGGCGTCCACAAACTGCTCGCCGTGGGCGCGATTTTCTCTTCACCGGTGGTGGTAGACAACGTGATCTATCTCGGAAGCACGGACGGGAACCTCTATGCGTTGATGTAGCGCTGCTTCGGGTAACCGGTCGAGCTTTTATGGTCGGCGTGCAGGAGCGGGACCGGGCGGAAGAATCTCCGGTTCGTCAGAGCGAACTTGCCGGAGAGTCACAAAAAAAACCGCGGCCGTCCAAGTGGGAAACAAATCAAAACCGGGAATGAGTTCAGCGGCCAGCGTGGGTAAAAAAGCCCAATGCCACCCCAACAACCGGATGAGAGTCACCGCCACAAATATATCGAGCAGCGTGTCCGCCGGCGACAGGCCTCCGGCAGCGAAGAGCGGCAAGGCGACGATCTGAAGAGTATCCGCCGCGATCGCAACCAGCCAGGCAAGGCGATGCTCGGGAGACTTGATCGTTCTAAAGAAATCGATTAGCGACATAACTATCCGGTTTGTCGCACTACTCGCAATTACTCACTAATAGGATACAACGCTCGAGGCTTTATCGGCTGGTCGAATTGGCGTCGAGGTCAGACTTGAGTCGTTCCATGCTTTGCTGATCAATTCGGACCTCATCAAGGTTCACGCCAGTCTGCGATCCCAGCCAGCGACCGATCTCTACCGCAATCAGCAGCAGTACGAACATCGCGGGAAATAAATACAACGGGTAGTTGATGAAGACGGTCATAAGCTGCATTGCGTTCAGTGTCCAGGCACGGCAATCCTCGCCAATCCTACCGCGAGAATGTGCAACTCTTCTGTATTGTTTGGGGCGCTGTCGAGACTGGATCGATTCATCAACCCATAACTCACGCAGCGCAGCACTGCGCCCGTGTAAAATCGTGAGTCGCGGATGACCGCCATCCCCAATCGCAAACTCATCATCGCCATCGACGGACCTGCGGGCGCCGGCAAGAGCACGATCGCCGCGCGCCTCGCCCGTAAGTTGGGCTATGTGAACCTGGAAACTGGCGCCATGTATCGCGCTCTAGCGCTCAAGGCCATCGACTGGGACGTTTCCTTCGACGATGAAGCAGCGCTGGCCAAGTTGGCAAGCGATTCACGCATCCAGCTAGAACCCACTCACAGCGGAAACCGCGTTCTTCTGGATGGTCGCGACGTGACCGCGCGCGTGCGCGAGATCGACGTTACCGAGGGCGCGTCGCGAGTATCGGTGCATCCCAAGGTGCGGGAGTGGATGGTCGCCCGCCAGCAAGAGATGGGGGCGGGCGGCGGCGTAGTAATGGAAGGCCGCGACATTGGTACTAAAGTTTTTCCTAATGCCGACGTGAAAGTCTTTCTCGACGCCGATCCCGTGGTCCGCGAACAGCGCCGTCTGCAACAACAAAACCTGCGGGGGAGTGAAGCGGAAGCCTCGGTCGCTGAACTCCGTGAACGTGATCGACGTGACCGCACCCGGGCACAGTCACCGCTGGCGGCCGCCCCGGACGCCCTCGTGCTCGACTCCACTAGTTTGTCGGAAGATGAAGTTCTACACAAGGTGCAGGAGTTAGTGAACCGTAAACTCCTGCAGCAACACTAAAAAACGTATTTGGGCCTTGATTCTGTCCCAACGCGGGAATCCTTCCAAAAGAAAGCCCGTAGCTCACAGACTCCGCGGCAACGGCGGTGATATACAAAGCCAGCTGTCCCCGTGAGGTCTGGACTCGCCTTCAATTCAGGTGATGTCCTATGCCGCAGTCTGTTGTTGATTATTGCTCTTTACACAGAAATTCTTTCTGCTGCAGTTCCGAACCTGTGCGGCCGCGCGCAAGATTCTTCACCCGGCTTAAGCCGGGATTCAGAATAACGTCTTTCTGGCGAGGTGCCGCGCATTGTCTTGTGTTTTCTCTGCTTGCGGCGGCTGGGTTCGCTCAGGACGCTTCCACCGGTGCCATTCGTGGAACGGTTGTCGACGCCGCAGGCAGCCGCGTCGCCGGCGCCACGATCGTTTTCGTGGATGGCGCGACCGGCTTCCGCTACTCCGCCATCACCGGCGTAGAAGGGCGATTCTCGTTCGAACTGCTTCCGCCTGGGGAATATTCCGGGCGCGCAGAGGCCCGTGGAATGTCACCGCAAACCACCCCACGCCTGCAAGTGGACGTGGGTGGCACCACGGAGCTTGAATTCAAGCTTCCCGTCGCGGGAGCAAAAGAGACGGTGACGGTTTCGGGTGAACCGCCGCTGGTCGAAACCCAACCCAGTGGAGTGTCTTCGCTGATCGACGAACGAGCGATCAACGAGCTGCCCCTGAACGGTCGCCGTTACACCGATCTTGCTTTGCTTACTCCGGGCGTTACCCAGGATCCGCGAGGTCTGACATCAGGTTCGAATGGCGATTTGGCGTTTGGCGGGATTCGTGGTTTCCAATCCAGTTATCTGGTGGACGGCGGCGATAATAACAACGCCTTCTTCGCCCAGGCTCGTGGCCGTTATCGCGCGCCCTATCAATTCAGTAATGAAGTGGTGCAGGAGTTCCGTGTGTCCTCGAACACCTACGGCGTGGAGTTGGGACGATCCGGAGGAGCCGTGGTGAATGTGGTCACCAAGTCGGGCTCGAACCATCTCCATGGCACGGATTTCTATTTCATCCGCGATAGCGCTTTTGGCGCAACCCATCCGCTGCTTGACTTCAAGCCCCACGACCAGCAACAGCAATTCGGATTCACGCTCGGCGGACCCATCCGTCGCAACAAGATATTTTTCTTTGCTGGACTTGACCAGCACATTTTCCACGTGCCAACGGTGGTTCGTTTTGACAGCGGGGGTTCGGTGGTAGTGCCGCAGCCCAGCACGGGACCGGAGACTCCGGGCGACTACGAGGCCACCGACAAGGCGCTGGTCTTTGCCAAAGCTGCGGAACTCTCGAAAAAGGCCGGTACCTTCCCCACGTCGATGCTCGGAAACGCCGGCTTCGCCAAGCTGGATGTGTCGCTTACCCCGCGCAACAATTTCTCGGCGCGAGTGAACACTTCCCGCTACTACGGACACAACAACGTATTCCTCGATCCAGCCAGCCCGCTGACGACTTTCGGAATCAGCGAAAATGGCGAGGAGGACGTGACCACGGAGACGGCGTCGATGGCGCTGACCAGCAATCTTTCCGGCAAAGCAGTCAGTCATCTGCGGGCCCAGTTCTCGCGCGATCTACAACGGTCTAGCAGCAACAGCTCTGCTCCGATTATGCGAATTCCGAATATCATCGACGGCTTTGGCCGGTCATCCATTTTGCCGCGCGAAACCCGCGAGCATCGGTTGCACTTAGCCGAGACGTTCAGCATCGAGGGCAAAAGAAATTCCTGGAAACTCGGCGGCGATGCATTGCTGACCCGGATCTACAACTTCTTCCCTTCGTTGTCCGGAGGGGAGTACATTTTTGACCCCATCAAGGTCAACCAGTTTACTTTCCAACCGCAGGAGTCTGGCCTGGAACTTACGCCGCTGCGAGCTTATGCCCATGGAGTTCCGCACTATTATGTCCAGAACTTCGGCCCGGCAGTTACCCATCCCGACACCAACGAATACGCAGGCTTTTTGCAGGATACGATTCGCGTGACCGACCACCTGGCCCTGAGCCTCGGTGCCCGCTACGATCTGCAGACCTTCAGCAAGAAAGACTTACTCTCCAATCCGCTGTGGCCGGACTCGGGCAAAGTTCCCTTCAACCCCAACAATTTCGGACCGCGCGCCGGCTTGGCGTATTCCATAGGAAGCGTACGACCGCTTGTGATTCGCGCGGGATACGGATTGTTCTACACGCGAATTCCCCAGATCTACAATTCCACGGTAGAGAGTCAGAATGGTCTAGCCCCAAATTTTCTCTTCCTGAACAATAATCACTTCTACGATCATCAGATTTTTCCGCAGTATCCCAGTCCGCTGGTTAGTGGTTCGCTTTACGCGACCGCTTGCCTGCCGCCGGCGAGCCTGGAGCAATTCACGCAATCTGGCATTTCCGCCTTTGCTCACAATTTCAAAACGCCGCGCGTACAACAGGCTAGCCTCAACCTGGAGCGCGAAGTGGCCCATCGCCTCGCCGTTGGGGTTTCCTACACGTATGTGCACGGGGTGGACCTGATTCGCGCACGGGACGTTAACTTGCCGCCACCCGTGAACGTTGCGTATCCGGTATATGACGCCTCCGGAGCGGACTTTCTGGGTTCGTACTACAACGTGGCGTCATTCTCCACATGGCAATTGAGCGAAAGTCTGACTTGCCCCTTTCCCCCCTGTATCAATCCGCTTGCGCGCCCGATTCCGCAGCTCGGAGCGATCAATGTGTTCGAAAGCGAGGCTTCGAGCGTCTATCACGACGCGACGCTGTCGATTCGCCGCCGAATGACCAGCGGTGTCTATTTCATGCTGTCTTACACTCTCGCTCATGCGCTGGATGACGGCCAGGACGCGCTGGTGGCGGGACGGCCCGCCACCGTGCAGAATTCCTATGCGCCCAATTCGGAAAAGGGTCCTAGCGTAACTGATCAGCGGCATCGCTTCGCGTTTTCCTGGGTCGCCGAACCGAAGCCGTTTCATCGCGGCCATGAGTTGCTGGGCGCACTATTCAACAACTGGAAACTTTCCGGAGTGGTCACCATGGGCAGTGGCCGGCCGGTGAGTGCAACCGTCACGGGAGATCCAAATCAGGATGGCAACAGTTCGAACGACCGGCTTCCGGGAACCCGCCGCAATTCATTCCTGGGACCCGACTACGCGACAACCGACGCACGTCTGACTCGTCGCCTGTACATGGGTGACCGTTTCAAATTGGAACTGGTAGGTGAGTCGTTCAATCTCTTGAACCGGGACAACCGGCGAGTGGTGATCACTGAAGATGGATTCATCAGCAACTCAACGCGGTTTATCGAAACTACTAAACAGCTTGGAATCAATTATTTCCCGGCTCACTACCAGGTGCCGAGGAACCCAGTGAGAGCCAGCGATGCTTACGCTCCACGACAGGTGCAACTCGCTTTGAGACTGATTTTTTGAGACTTGATTGGGCGCCAATATGTCGGCATCGCGCTCCATCGACTGGAACTGTATATAATTCTTGACTTGCTCCAGGAAGCTTGCAATAACTATCGGGTCCAAACGGGACCAGTTTGGGGGTGTGTCCAGTTGGCAGAAGTCAGACTGCAAGAGGGAGAGTCCCTCGAAAATGCGCTTCGCCGTTTCAAGCGCAAAGTGCAACAGGAAGACATCATAAAAGAGGTCAAGCGTCACTCTTTTTACCTGAAGCCGGGCGAAAAGAAGCGGGTGAAAGAAGCCTTGGCTCGAAAGCGCAGCCGTAAAAAAGCGCGCAAAGAACAGGACTAATGATGATTGGGCTGCCCCTCCTTAGAGGCGGCCCATTCATTTTTCAAACGCGTTTCGTTTGGACCAGCGGCTGTAACGATTTATCGGCACATCGCAGTTTTGTAAACATAAGCGGTAATCCATCCCCGTTTCTCGGGGATGGCGGGCCGAATCCAGGGAAAGGTTCCAAAGACAGGTGAGGGGGGTGTGCAAAACCTGCGCGTTCGCGCGCCACGAAGTCGTCTCGCGGGCGGGCAGGCATGGCTGAAGGGAGCATCTCTCAATGGAATTCCAGGACAAGGTGTTGAAGTGTATTGACTGCGGCGCCGATTTTATCTTCACGGCCGGGGAGCAACTGTTCTTCCACGATAAGCAGTTCAAGAACGAACCCAAGCGGTGCAAAGCATGCAAGGCAAAACGGGTCTCGGTGCTGGGGGCCGCGCCTGTAGCCCACGCGCCGAGCGGCTTTTCCAAGGTTGAAACTCGCACGGTTTGTTCGCAGTGCGGTAAGGAAACCACCGTGCCGTTCAAGCCGACGCAGGGGCGTCCGGTTTTCTGCCGGGAATGTTTCCAGCAGAAACGGCAAGCGGCCACAGCTTAATACCGGCTAAGTTCGGCCGGGAAGCCTGAGACCTGCGCATAACTGAAAGTCGACGGGGCAAGTTATCTTCCCGCCTGTCGGTTCCAGGATGAGTTTGCTCGGCAAAGCTTGTCCCAGAAGATGGCTTCCCTGACACCAACTGCTTCCTCGATTGATCCTCCCACAAATAGAGCCCACTTTCTCGGTTACTATTAAGAACGTGGAAAGCTTCTACGTGCAGAACTTCGGCTGCCGGGCTACGCAGGCCGACGGGGCCGCGATCGAACGGCAGTTCCAGGAATTGGGACTGGACCGGGCTGGTGGGCCGTCTAAGGCAGGAATCGTCGTCCTTAATACCTGCACCGTGACCGCCTCCGCAGACCAGGACGTGCGGGCGGCTATTCGCCGTATCCATCGGGAGAATCCCGGCTGCCGGATCGTCGTCACCGGATGCTATGCGCAGCGCGCTCCGGAAGAACTGGCAACTCTGCCCGGCGTGAGTCAGGTCATCGGTAATTCTCATAAGCATCGATTGGCGGAGATCGCGGAACTCGGACTTCGGACCTCAGACCTCAGACCTCGGCCGGGTTCTCAGGCCCGCGACTTCGTCCCACTGCTAGAACTGGTCGGCGAAGACGAAGGTCCGAGGACTGAGGTTCGAAGTCACGTTTTTGTTTCTGACATTTTTGCTCACACCGAACTGCTGGCTGCGCCGGTGTTCGACGCCGCGAACGAGCGCACGCGTCCGAATCTCAAAGTACAGGATGGCTGCGACAATCGATGCTCATTCTGTGTGATCCCATACGTCCGCGGACAAAGTCGGTCTTTGCCATTAGGCGAGGTTCTTCGCGAGGTGAACGCGCTGGTGGAGTCGGGCTATCGCGAGGTCGTGATCTCGGGAATCAACCTTGGACGCTGGGGGCGGGATTTCGTGTGGGGCGGGCGCCCTCGCCCGCCTCGCTTTGAGGATCTAGTCCGGGCCATCCTGTCGGAGACGTCGCTCGACAAGCTGCGCATCAGCTCGGTCGAGCCCATGGACTGGAGCGATGAGCTGATTCAGATGATGGCTCAGTCTCCACGCATCGCCAAGCATGCGCATGTTCCGCTGCAGTCGGGAAGCGACCGCGTGCTGCGGGCGATGCACCGAAAGTACCGGCCGTGGCATTATCGCGAGAAGATTGAGAAGATTCGAGCCGCCATGCCGGCGGCGGCGATTGGGGCCGATGTAATGGCCGGCTTCCCGGGCGAAGAAGGTGACGATTTTGATGAGACGGTGCGAATGGTAGAAGCTTTGCCGTTCACCTACCTGCACGTCTTTACTTACTCCGCCCGCCCAGGCACGCCGGCGGCTGCGCTGCGAAATCAAGTTCCGGTCCATGTAGCGCGAGAGCGGAACCGGATTCTGCGCGAGCTTGCGGCAGAGAAGAAGCTGGCGTTTATGCGCAGCTTCGTCGGGCAGACGGTGGAAGCCATCACGCTGCAATCTCCCCACTCTTTGTCATCGCGAGCGGAGCTCGATGATTTGCCAGCAAAGCAATCGGGCAGAGTCGAGGGACCTGTAGTTTTCACGGAGGCTCTAACCGACAACTATTTGAAGCTGCGGCTGGAGGGTCGCCATCAGCCCAATCACTGGCTCACGGCGCAGGTCGCCCATGTAGAATGCGGCACGCTGTTCGGAACCCTTAACTAAAAATTCGCGTCAGGAGAAAAGCATGCTTTCCAAACTACTCGGGGTAGTAGTTGTCTGTCTTGCTTTCGATGCCGCTCTAGCCCAAGATCCCACAAAGGTCGAGCCGAAGCACTATCAATTGGCCTTTGAGAATGAATGGGTGCAGGTGGTGAACGTCCACTATGGTCCGCATGAGAAGTCGGTGATGCACGACCATCCCGGTGGTGTGGTTGTCGTCCTCACCGCGGGACACCTGAAATTCACCGATCAGAATGGCCATACACGAGAGGTCTTCGCTAAGCCGGGCGAATCCCGATGGTATCCGCCATTCAAGCATCGGGTGGAGAACCTGGGCGACACCACCTACAACGCGGTCTACATTGGGGTCAAGACCAAGCCAGGCGCAGCTCAGGCCAGCGTGCAAGGCGTGCAACCCGCCATGGATGCGGAGACGCAAAAGATCATGGCTGAATTTGTATTGGCTGCGATGAAGCGATAGACACCGGGTGGCCCGTCCAAGCTTTGCTTGGGCGGGGATATTGGTGCCTCGCCGGACACCGGGTCCAAGCGAAACCTAGAAGAGCACCCTAGCCATCAGCTTTCAGCGGAACCACATCGCCGTACGTGGCTGACTAGTGACAGCTGATTGACAAGAATTGCAGACTCGCAAAGTGGTCCTCCGGAACTTCGGAAGTTAGGCATCTCTCTCAACAGCAGGGAGCCTACGTGATTCTCAGTCTCAGCAGGCTTTCTCCTGAGTGACACCTGTTCTAAGTAGACTTCCCACCGATCTTGCGAGTGATGGTTCCATGAAAACTAGCAGCACCAATGATTCCCTCGATTTCTACGATGCCGCGCTTGTTGTATCCCGATAGGCGCGCGTTGCATCCGGTCGCTGATTCGAAAAGGGCCCCCTGAAGCTTTGCGACGAGCGGTCTGGAACGTCCCTCATAATCACGCAGGGTCGCTGAAACGTAATCCGAATGTTCTTCGAGAACCAGCTCAACGCCAGAGACGAGGTCGTGCGGATGGATAGTCGCGTCTGGCACTTTGACATTAGTAACGGAGGAAAAAACCTCAGACTTTCCGGAGTTAGGTTTGGGGACACATTCTGCGGTTAAGACCCAAGGGAAAGCAAGCGATCCCGACAACCATACAAAAAAGATGAGTCGTAGTGAGCGAAGTCGGACTGACAGAGCGAGCAACATACCAGCCCTCGGGCGTCTCTGCGCCGCCACACGGGTGTAAGAGACCTATAACTGCAATAAACGTGACTGCCTAGCCGAGATCAGCACAGAGCGTTAGTCACGTACATCTCTAAGACGGGTGGCTTGTCCAGCCTTTGCTTGGGCGGGTGGCACCATCCAAGCTTTCCTTGGACGGGGATTTCCGGGCGTCAACATCCCGGCTAATTGGCCGCCAGCAAAAGAGAAAAGCCCTCAAAAGAATATTCGCGGCGGCCTTCGGTTACAGAGGGCTTGGCGCGGCCGGACTGGACTCTTTGCACAGCCTCCACCAAGCGATAGAGAATATCCGGATCGGCTACCGGAACGTTGTGGGCGGTCAGAAGCAATTGGAGACGGGGCGTCAGCTTCGCCAGTTTGGCCACCGATTTCGCGTAGGCGGCAAAATCTGCCTCTTCAGTGAAGAGATAGATTGGCCCGGGATAGAACGTGTCCCCGGTGAATAGAAGACCATGCTGGCGATCGAGCAGGCACAGGGAGTCGGGAGTGTGGCCGGAGGTGAAGATGACCTCAAGTTCCCTGCCGCCGAGGGCAATGTGCTCACCGTCCTTCACCCGCTGCGAAATATGGAATGGCCGCACAGAATAGCTACCGGGCTGCACCCCTGCGGGCAGTCTTCCGCAGATGCGCTTGGGAGCGAGAGTGTCGCGCGAATAGGCGTCCGACCCGCCCTTTTCGCTGGCGCGGGTGAAGGGAGTGTCTTCTCCGAGAATGTCGGAGAATTCGGCGTTGCCGCCGGTGTGGTCGAAGTGGGTGTGGGAATTGAGCACGGTGATAGGCAGTTCCGTCAGGCGCGCGACCACGTCGTGGATTTTTCCGATTCCCATTCCCGTGTCAAACAACAGTGCCCGCTCGCTGCCGAGGATCAGGTAGGAGATGACCTCTTCAAACTGGTGGGGTTCGTAGATGGCGTAAACGCCGTCGCGGACGCGATATACCTCGAACCAGTCGTCGTGTACCTCAACCCGCTCCAGCTTCTTGTATTCGGGGCGCGGCAGTTCACGGCACCATTCCGGGCGCAAAGGCTCGCCGGAGGTGGCCTGCGCCGAGGCCAACGCGCCAAACCAAAGCAGCGGAAGAAGTACGGAAAGGATTGAGCGATTCAGCGGGAATTTCCTTCTTGATCGCAAAAAACGGCTGCTATTCTCCAACAAAATCTCTGTTCGGGTGAATGTGACACAATTTTCAGTAGCGGGTCAGTTTGATTTTCACAGGTCAAATCTGAGTGCACTTGAGTTCATGGCTTCGCGGATCTTTCTTCCAATGAATACCATCCTTGTGTCTTGACAGGCAAAAAGCAGCAAGTCTCCCATACCCGTAGTTTCTCGGGAACTTGCCATCCCCAATGCTTTCTGCGAGGCCAACGTCTACGAAAGCACTTGAGGCACATGCTATGACGCCACTTCCCAGTAGTCATTGGAATTAGCTCACTCGCTCCCCGAGTGCTTTCAGGATAAGTCCCTTGTCAATGCGCTTAGAGCGCCGATGGCTGAAAGCCCGCCCAAGCTTTGCTTGGGCGGGGATGTCGTGCTCGTCACCGATGAGAACCGTTTCGGAATCACCTACGATTCGGGAGATCAAGGGCGGCCCCGTCAATCCTTCATGTTATAATTTGCATCTAAGTCGCCCTGTTAGCTGACGGAGGATTGTATCGATAAACGCTTTATCCGCACGAACGACCGTATCCGAGCGCGAGAAATCCGAGTTATTGATGACGAAGGCAACCAGATTGGCATTCTGCCCCCGTTTGAAGCGCTCAAAATGGCCCGTGAGAAGAACCTGGACCTGGTAGAGATTTCGCCCACCGCGACTCCTCCCGTATGCCGCATCATGGATTATGGGAAATTTCTGTACCAGCAGGAAAAGAAAGAACGCGAGGCCAAAAAGCACCAGAAAGTAATCACCGTCAAAGAAGTAAAGTTTCGCATCAATGTGGATGACCACGATTACGAGACCAAGAAGAACCACGTGTTGCGCTTCCTGGATGAAGGCGACAAGGTAAAGGCGACCATCTTCTTCCGCGGACGCGAGATGACCCGCACCAACCTGGGGCGCCAGATTCTGGACCGGCTGATCAAAGACGTTCAGGACAAGAGTATTGTGGAGTTCCGCCCGCGTCAGGAAGGCAACACGCTACACGCCATCCTGGCCCCAAAGAAGGTCGAGGGGGGCAAGCAGCCAGTGCAGTCACAGGCGGCTACAGGACGAGCAAACCAGGCCTAACGCAGAACAGCCCTTAGCTATTTGCTTTTGGCATTTTAGCCGCTGAGGCTGTGTCGATTGTCGGACCCAAGATTTAAGATTCTGAAGGTGAAGCAAACCGCGGAGTTCTTATGCCGAAATTGAAAACGCACAAAGGCGCAGCCAAGCGCTTTAAGAAAACTGCCACGGGGAAAGTGAAGCGCGGACATTCGCATCTGCGTCACATTCTGACCTCGAAGGCTCATAAGCGCAAAAAGAAGCTGGGACAGTCCGTGCTGGTAAGCGATGCGGATACGCCGAAGATCAAGCGGATGATTCCGTATTAGGATTTTGTGTGTTGCGGCCGGCATCGGCTGCAATTTGTGGGCCGCGAATCCCTGGTGATTCCCGTGGCTCCCGGCGAGTGAAGAGGCCCTTCAGACCTTTGAGTCTCCTGCCTCCAGCCGCCGCAAATAGAAAGCAAAAAGGAGCTAGTCATGCCTCGTGTAAAACGCGGAACCAAACGCCGCGCAAAACGCAAAAAGATACTAGATCGCGCCAGCGGATATTTCCTCACAAAATCCAAGCTGTACCGCTCCGCCAAAGAGGCGGTCGAACGCGGGCTGAAATTCGCCTACTCCGGACGCAAGCAGAAAAAGCGTCAGTACCGCTCGTTGTGGATCGTGCGCATCGGCGCGGCCGCTAAGCTGAACGGGATGAGCTACAACCAGTTCATCCACGGGCTCAAGAAGGGCGGAGTGGAGCTGGATCGCAAGATCCTGGCCGATTTGGCGGTGAACGATCCCGGCGCCTTTAAGAGCCTCGCCGCGCAAGCGAAGGGCGCGCTCGGCGGGGCAGCGTAGCCAGTTCTCAGCTTTCAGTCATCAGTTCTCAGCAGAAAAATCCAGTGGGTGAGGATCGATTGGTCCGTATCCGGGGACTGCTCCGAAGTGATGATGCCATCATTTTTTACTGTTGTCATTCCGAGGAGCGAAGCGACTAGGAATCTGTAGTCTTGATGTGGAAAGTGCAGATCCCTCTCTTGCCCTCGCCGCGCGAGCGCGGTTCGATCGGCGCTCGGGATGACAATTCATAATTAGGTCTCCAGAGGAAACGTGGCTTACACCGTTCCCAAATTGACGGATTACTCGGCGGAAGCGCTGGACAAGGCCGTGGCCAAGCTGCTGGCCGCGCTGGAGAAGGAGTCCTCCGGAGTCGAGAACGAGTCCGATTGGAAAGCGTTTCGTGGTCGCTGGATGGCGCGCAAGAACGGCATCCTGACCCAAGTCAATGACCTCTGGCTGAAGGCTGCACCAAAAAATGCAAAGCGGGAAGTCGGGCAGCGTCTGAATGAAGTTAAGGATCTGATTACAGCACGGGTTGAAGCACTACAGCACCGGGGAGAGTCGATCACAGGCAAGCTCAGCTCATCCCTACCAAAACTGCGTGTCGAAGCGATCGGGAGAGTAGTACCACGTCTTGACATTACACTGCCTGGCATTCGACGGCCGCTGGGCGCGGAGCATCCGGTCATCAAGACGATGAATGAGATCGTGTCCGTGTTCCGGAACCTCGGGTTCTCGGTTGAGGAAGGGCCGGAGATTGAGACCGACTACTACAATTTTGAGGCACTGAACTTTCCGCCCAATCATCCGGCGCGCGACACACAAGACACACTCTTCATCGCTCATCAGGAATCGAAGCCGTTGCGTGACCGGCTGCTGCTGCGCACCCACACTTCGCCGGTGCAGATCCGGACGATGGAGAAGATGAAACCGCCGGTGCGCGTGGTTTGTCCCGGAAAAGTGCACCGCAACGACGCGCCCGACGCCACGCACTCGCCCATCTTTCATCAGGTCGAGGGGCTGGCCGTGGATGCGAACATTACATTCTGCGATCTGAAGGGCACGCTCGACCACGCCATGAAAGCGTTGTTCGGATCGAGCGTGAAGACGCGGTTTTATCCATCCTACTTTCCGTTTACCGAGCCCAGCGCCGACGTGCAGATCAGTTGCATTTTCTGCGGAGGCACCGGCTACCGCGATGGCGGGCGCTGTCCCAACTGCAAAGCCAGCGGCTGGATTGAGCTGTTGGGCTGCGGCATGGTCGATCCGAATGTTTACCGCTTTGTGGATTACGACGCGAGGAAGGTCAGCGGATTTGCGTTTGGGATGGGCGTGGAGCGCATCGCGATCTTGAAGTACGGCGTGGATGATATTCAGTTGTTCTTCAACGGGGACGTGAGGTTCTTGGAGCAGTTTGGATAGTGAAAGGTGAAGAAGGAAGGTCGCCTCTGCGCTTTTATTGCAATCGCGCTGTGCATGATTGCGCGCAGTGGCTCCCCCAGATCCTTCGGTCGGCAACGCTCAGGATGACAAGAGCACCAAGAGTACGGTAGATGAAGATTTCTCCTCAATGGCTGCGCGACTTCGTTGACTTCAAGGTCGAGCTCCGCCAGCTTGCGGATGATCTCACGTTGGCCGGAATCGCTGTGGAATCCATCAGTGGCGAAGGCGAACACGTAGTCTTCGAGATGGACATCACTACCAATCGTCCGGATGCCATGAATCATTACGGCGTGGCGCGCGAGTGCTCGGCCATTTACGATCTACCGCTGAAACCGATCGCACCGAAGTTGCCGGTAGCCTCAGAGACTAAAGCCGTGCCCTTCCCTATTGAGATCGCTGAACCTGAGTTATGCCCGAGGTTCACTGCGCGAGTCTTGCGCGACGTTGCGATCAAGCCTTCGCCGGCGAAAGTCGCGCAAAGGCTGGCACTGCTGGATCAGCGCCCCATCAGCAATGCAGTTGATGCCACCAATTACGTGCTCTGGGAAATGGGAAAGCCTACGCACGTGTTCGATCTCGATCTGCTGGAAGGCGGCAAGATCATGGTGCGCCGGGCGAAGAATGGCGAGACGCTCAAAACACTCGACGGCGTCGACCGCAAGCTGACTAGTGAAGACCTGGTGGTCGCCGATGGGCGCAAGCCGGTCGGGCTGGCGGGTGTGATGGGCGGCTTCGACACCATGATCACGGACAAGACCCGAAACATCCTGATCGAATCGGCGTGGTGGGACCCGGTGACGATTCGTAAAGCTTCCCGGCGGCACGGGCTGCACACGGACGCTTCGCATCGCTTCGAGCGCGGCGCGGATTTCGAGTCAACCGTCCCCTCCTGCGATCGGGTGGCAGAACTGATTTTGCAATCGGGCGGAGGGGAATTGATTGGGGGCGCAGTCGATGTGATCGCGCGGCGGCTGGATCAGGCCCCCGTGGCCCTGCATCTCTCTGAAGTCCATCGAATTTTGGGCGAGAAACTGGATGCGCGCGAGATCTTTCGTGTTCTCAACCGGCTGGGCTTCGATGTGTTGCCGGAACGGGGTGGTGAATCCGATTTCACGGTTCGGATTCCGAGTTGGCGACTCGATGTTGAACGCGAGATCGACGTAATCGAAGAGATCGCCCGCCTGCACGGCTACGACAAGTTCGCGAACTCTCTGCCCGCGTATGCCGGCTCGGTGGTTGAATTACCTGATGCGGAAAAGGATGGAAAGCTGCGGTCGACGCTGCTGGCCCTCGGTTACGACGAAGCTATTTCGCTGACTTTTATTTCCCATCAGGATGCGGAGCGGTTTTCCGAAGTCCTGGCCATCGAATTGGCGAATCCGCTGAGCGAAGAAGCTTCCGTCATGCGCACTTCGATGGTTCCAGGCGTGCTCGGCATGCTGGCTTACAACTTGAACCGGGGAAGTGACAATGTGCGGCTGTTTGAGGCGGGCAACGTCTTCGAGGGATCTGGCGCAACCGCGAACCAGTTGAAGCGCGTCTGCCTGGGCGCGACCGGCAGCGCCGTAATTGCCAACGTTCATTATCCCTTGGCTCGGCCGTTTTCGTTCTTCGATATGAAGGGCGATGTAGAGACTGTGTTGCACGCTTTCCAGCACACCCGACTGGCCTACGACGCGCAAACACCGAAGTATTACCATCCTGGGCGTTCTGCCCGCGCGGTGATGGACGACACAGTGGTGTCGCAGTTTGGGCAGATCCATCCGGATGTTGCCGCGGCCCGTAAGCTGCGCCAGGACGTATTCGTAGCCGAGCTTTATCTTGACAGCCTTTACCAGCATGGCTTGCGGGAGGTGCGATATGAAGCCTTGCCGCGCTATCCGGCAGTCGAACGCGATTTCTCGTTTGTGTTTGCGGATGCGATCGAGTTCGAGGCGATCCATCAGGCCGTGATAGAGCTGCGGCTGGGCGAATTACGTAGTTTTACTCCGGTCGAGATTTTTCGTGGCGGGTCGATTCCGGCTGGCAAATATTCGATCCTGCTGCGGGCCAAATTCCAGTCCCACGAGCGGACACTGCGCGAAGACGAGGTCGCCCAGTGGTCAGGTCAGATCGTCGAGACGCTGAAGGCGTTAGGCGGGACGCAGCGGGCGTAAGGTTTTCCGGGCAGGTTCCACTCGGACGCCGAGCTCCGACAATCCGTGGCAGAGCAGCCGACCTGTGCTAGTCTGACCCAAATATGGCTGATGCAATCACCCAGCAGAAATATTTCCTGAGCGGCAAGGTCGAACACTTTACCGAGTCCGTAATCCGCGAAATGACACGGCAGGCAATGCTCCACGGCGCCATCAACCTGGCGCAAGGATTCCCCGACTTCCCCGCCCCGGCGGAGATCAAGCGCGCCGCGCAAGAAGCCATCGCATCTGACATAAATCAGTACGCCATCACCTGGGGCGCGAAAAATCTGCGGAACGCGATTGCCCAGCAGATGAAGACGGCACAGGGGATTTCCGTGGACCCGGAGACGCAGGTCACAGTCTGCTGCGGTTCGACGGAAGCAATGATCTCGACCCTGCTCGCGGTCTGCAACGCGGGCGACGAGGTGGTGATCTTCGAGCCGTTTTACGAAAACTATGGACCGGACGCGATTCTCTCCGGCGCCAAGCCGCGATTTGTGAAACTCCGTCCAGCGACAACAGCGGACGGCGAATGGACATTCGACGAGCGTGAGCTTCGCGCAGCATTTGACCATCACACCAAAGCCATCATTCTTAATACGCCGAACAATCCAACTGGCAAAGTTTTCACGGGCGAAGAGCTCAACCTGATTCGTGATCTGTGCGTGGAATTCAATGTCCTCGCAATTACCGATGAGATCTATGAGCACATTCTTTACGATGGCACGCAGCACATTTCGATTGCGCGGCTCGAAGGCATGAGCGATCGGACGGTCACGATCAACGGGCTTTCCAAGAGTTACAGCGTGACTGGGTGGCGGGTGGGATGGACGGTGGCGCCCCCTGCAATTACAAATGCCATCCGGAAAGTTCACGACTTCCTGACCGTGGGCGCTCCCGCTCCGTTGCAGGAGGCGGGCGCTGCCGCCCTGGGAATGCCAGCCAGTTATTATCAGAACCTCGCCAACGCCTACCGGGCACGGCGAGACCGCCTTATTCCTGCGCTCACCGAGGCGGGATTCCGCTGCTTCACGCCGCGTGGCGCTTACTACGTAATGACTGATATCAGTGCATTCGGCTTTCCAGACGATCTCGCCTTCACTAAGTATCTGGTCAAAGAAATCGGAGTGGCTGCGGTCCCAGGATCCAGCTTCTACAACCATCCCCGCGACGGGGCGCAGCAAGTGAGATTCGCCTTCTGCAAACGAGACGAAACCCTGGATGAGGCGGCGAGCAGGATTAAGGGATTACGGGAGCGAAAATAATCGGAACGCGGCGCCCGATACAATCTCCTCCGTCCACAGCTTTCTGCGGTATACTGCGCTCAAGTTTCAATTCTGCCGGGAGAGAGTTCAATCATGTCTGTAAGGATGACCGAGGACGTATCTGCCCAGGTTCCCACCGACGATTTTCAGGCGCTGGAAGAGAAAGTTTATCGCACAATTGAACTGTATAAGACGGCGCGTGAGGCCCGAGCGGCGGCTGAGCGCGATGTTAGACGGTTACGCGAGCAGCTGGAAGAGCGCGAGGAAGAGGCCGAGACTTTGCGGCGCGAGATGGTGAAGTTGCGCAAAGAACGTGAAGAGATTCGTGGGCGGGTGGAGAAAATGCTCACGCAAATTGAATCTATTGCCGAGGAGCAAGCGGCCAGCTAAAGAGCAGCGAAGGGCCTTCGATTAGAGGAGTAACGGATATGGCGACCGCCACAAAACATCACCAGCCGGTCAAGGATCCGAGCAACAACAGCGTGCGGGTAGAGATTTTCGATCAGGCGTACAACCTGCGTGGATCCGATGCGGATTACATACTCAAGCTCGCCGACTATGTGGATTCAAAGATGCGGGCAGTTTCGGAGCAGACCCATACCGTGGATACGGCCCGCCTGGCGGTGCTGGCGGCGCTCAATATCGCCGACGAATATCATCTGCTGAAGCGGAATAGCGATATCGGAGTGACCGACTATCTGCGACGGGCAGAGAATCTGTCCAGCGCACTAGATGAGGTGCTTGAGGACAAGCGGCGGGCAGGGTAAGACAGAAATAATGGTTCTCGTGCCCTTACACTCATCTTCTTGTGAGACTAGTTAGTCCTTTAGTATCCCAGTTATAGGATTCGTTCGTACCACGGTAGGAATGCTTCGACTGCGGTTGAGCCTCACTTATGCGGAGCTCAGTTCTCGCTCAGCATGACAGGGGCATTTTATCCGCCAATGTTGCGCAAGTCTGGCGACGTTGGGTCCTAACGAAAGTTGCCGGCAAGCCGAGTGCCAACTATTTGCGTTCTCCCTCTTGCGAAACTCTGGGGATTTCCCTAGCATCCAACACTGAAAGCCGGCCTGCAAGGTTGGTGATGGTGGTAACCGATTTTTGAACCAACACCGAATGAACGGGGACTCGACTCGAAAATATGATCCGGTGTGCAGTGCTCCGCCACGCGGAGATGCCTAAAGGGTCTCGGCGGGTTCCCACCGTCAAGGACGGGTTCATTCTCGGCCCGCTACACGGCCTGGTGGGTCGGCTTGATTTTTCTCCTGCACGCGAACTGCTGTTTCTCCTGCTAAACTGACCTGTATCAGTTGCAAAGGGTGTTGCATCTAAACTGGCAGTGTTTCCCCAACTCTTTCATATCGGACGATTTTTTCTTCCTACGTACGGAGTATTGGTTTCGCTGGGCGTCCTGGTCGGGTTGTGGGTCAGTGTACGCAACTCCCAAAGACAAGGAATCAACCCTGACGATGCCTGGAATTTTGGCATCCTGGTGGTCTTATCCGGGATCGTTGGAGCCAAGATTCTTTACATCATCAACGACTGGAGCACCTACGCGGCGCATCCTAGGGAGATTTTCAGCCTGAATACGTTGCAGGCAGGAGGGGTTTTCTCCGGCGGCCTGGTAGCTGCGTTTGTAGCGGCAGTGTGGTACGTCCGCAAGCGTCACATGCCGCCGCTGGCAACCTGTGATGCCTTCGCGCCGGGGTTGGCCATTGGGCACTCCATCGGACGGGTAGGCTGTTTCGCTGCTGGCTGCTGCTATGGCAAGCCGACGGCTCAAATTTGGGGTGTGACTTTTACCAACCCAGTGGCTCATGACCTGGTGGGTACTCCACTGAATCAGGCGCTCGAGCCCACGCAGCTCTTTGAGTCGGCCGTGGAGTTGGCTAATTTCTTTATTCTGATGTGGATGTTCAGACGGAAGAAATTCGATGGCCAGGTGTTTGGCGCTTACCTGATTCTTTACGGCGTGGCGCGGTTCTTCCTGGAATTCATTCGCGATGATCCTGGCCGAGGATCTGTGTTTGGTGGTGCGATGACGGGGACACAGTTGATCTCGATTTTTCTGGTGATCACCGGCGGGCTGATCTGGTGGCTGCGCAGCGGCGCGCCGAAGACCATGCCGGTTCGTGCAACCCGTTAGACTCTGCTCCGGGGCAGGCGTGCCGTCACAATTTCCCATCACGATTTCGGTCGAGCCGGACGACGCCGGCAAGCGGCTTGATCAATTTCTCGTCGGACATCTCAGTGAAACCAGCCGCGTCCGGGTGCAGCAACTAATCACAGAGCAAAAAGTATTGGTGAATGACGCTGCCGCCAAGCCTTCCCAGCGTCTCCGCGGTGCCGAACGGATCACCGTTATTGGATCGCCGCAAGCTGCTCCGCTGCGGGCGATTGCGGAGGAGATCCCGCTCGACATTGTGTACGAGGATGACGATCTGGCAGTAGTCAACAAGCCCGCGGGAATGATGGTGCACGCAGGCGCGGGAGCCAGCGAAGCCCAGCGCAATCGCGGCACCCTGGTCAATGCCCTGCTACACCACTTTAAGACGCTTTCCGCCGTGGGCGGCGAGTTGCGGCCGGGTATCGTGCACCGTCTAGACAAGGCTACCAGCGGGTTGATCCTCGTTGCCAAAAATGACGAGGCCCATCGGCGGCTAGCGGCGCAATTCGTGCAGCACCAGGTCAAGAAGACATACGTTGCATTGGTGCACGGCTGGCCCAAGAAAGACCGAGGGACCATTACCGGCAGCATCAGCCGGGATCGTGTGCGCCGCACTCGAATGACCACGCGGCGCGAGGGTGGTCGCCAAGCCATCACTCACTACACTGTGCAAGAACGCATCGATGCGAAGCCCAGCAAATTCGCCCAGATGGAAATCAAGATAGACACGGGCCGCACGCACCAGATTCGCGTACACCTGGCTTCTCTGGGCCATCCGGTGGTGGGGGACGCGCTCTACGGTGCCCCGCGTGAAATACGGTCTGGTGAAGCGGGAGTGATTTCTCTCCCAAGAAATTTCCTGCACGCGACCGGCCTGGAGTTCCAGCATCCGCGGACGGGCTTGCCGCTTTCATTTTCGCAGCCATTACCAGCGGAACTGCAGGCGTTTCTGCGGCGAATCTCTGCCGCCGGATCAACCCTTGCGGGTTGAAGCTATAATGTAAGGAAGAATGAAGGTCTATTTCACGGTCTCTTTGGCTAGCGTCATCCTGCTTCTGCCAACCGTTTTTGGGCAGATTGGCGACCAGAATGACCTGCCGCCAGCTCCATCGGTCTCGAAACAACAGAGTAAGCAGCAGAGGCAGCCTCAAACTCCGCCGTCCCAAACTCCCTCAACCCAGACTCCATCATCCCAAAGTCCGTCGTCCCCGGCGACGGCAGAAGTGCAGCCGGCGCCTCCATCGGCATCGAGCGAACCGTCCCGTGCGGATACCGCTCCGCCTGCTCGCACCGATGCGGCGTCGAGTCAACAGGAAGAAACCGCCGCCACTATTCGCAGTACGGTTAACGAGGTCAATGTCGTCTTCACGGTTACCGACAAGCACGGCCGCTACGTGAAGGACTTAAAGCGAGGTGACTTCGAGGTCATCGACGACAGCAAGCCGGCCAGGGAAATCCGTAGCTTTCACAATGAAACGGACCTGCCTCTGCAGGTTGGGCTCCTGATCGATGCCAGCAATTCAGTACGCGATCGCTTCAAGTTCGAACAGGAATCGGCGATTGAGTTTCTGAATCAGACTGTACGTCCGAGATATGACCGCGCTTTCGTAGTCGGTTTCGATGTGACCCCCGAAGTCACTCAAGACTTCACCGATAACACTGAGGCTCTTTCGCGCGGGGTTCGCGCACTACGGCCGGGCGGTGGGACGGCGATGTACGACGCGTTGTACTTTGCCTGCCGCGACAAGTTGATCAAGGCGCAGCAGAACGGAACCGTGCGTCGAGCTGTCATCCTGCTGAGCGACGGGGACGACAACCAGAGCCACGTCACGCGCGAAGAAGCGATTGAGATGGCGCAGCGCGCAGAAGTGATCATTTACACCATCAGCACCAACGTGACTGGCACCCGCCAGCGCGGAGACAAGATCCTGGAGCGAATCGCCGAAGCCACCGGAGGCCGTGCCTTTTTCCCGTTTCAACTGGGGGATGTGGCCAACGCGTTCACGGAAATCCAGGCCGAGTTGCGCAGCCAGTACGCGTTATCCTACCGCCCTGCCGAACTCCATTCCGACGGCCGCTATCACACGATCGAGATCCTGGCCCAGAACCATAAGGGTCTGCGGGTCCGCAGCCGACGCGGCTACTACGCGCCCAAATAAAGCAAACTCATGGCGGGATACTCCGGCACCGCGCTGCACAAAAAGCTGGGCATCAAGCCGGAATTCCGGGTTGCTCTACACGGATTGCCGTCCGAGGTGAAAGCAGAGTTGAAACCAGCGCTCGAAAGCTGCCGGATCGCGTCAGATGGGCGAGGCACTCTGGATTTTGCGATCATCTTCGTAAAAAGCCAGGTCGAGATGAAGAAGCAATTTCCCGGCGTTGCCAGGCAACTGGCTCCTGCGGGGATGCTCTGGGTGAGCTGGCCCAAGAAGAGTTCCGGCGTGACAACCGATCTGGTTGAAGATGAGGTGCGCAGAATCGGGTTGGAAGCGGGCCTGGTAGATGTGAAAGTGTGCGCGGTCAGCGAAGTGTGGTCAGGACTGAAGTTCGTGATCCGAGTAAAGGACCGACCTAAGAGCTAGAGCTTGTCTGGTAACTCCTGGAGTTCGCAATAAGTGCGCTTGTTTCCTCCCTTGTCGCGACCTTACAGCGTGTTCAAGAAATTGACCAAGTCAGTTTTTTGCTGCGGAGTCAGCTCAATGCTGAACCGCTGGTCGTAAAAATTGACCACATCCTGCAGTGAACTGGCATTGCCGCCGTGAAAGAAAGGTGCCCGCGAGGCCAACCCGCGCAATATAGGCACCTTAAACTTACCTAGATCGGCGCATTTCCCGGTGATCAGCCCCGTCCCTGGATCGGTGGTTTCAAACCGGTCGTAGGTGGTGCCGTTTATGGTGACCGGATTGGAGAAAAAGGGAATCGAGCCTTGCGGACAAAGGAACCCGAACAGGGGGAGGTCTGGAGTCGGGGGCAAAGGTGGAAGTTGACCGGCGGGCGCCTGGTCCGGACTGTAAAAGCTATTGTCGCCAATGCCTGTGTGCTTGGGAGTAAGCGAAAAGTTGTTTCCGATGTTCTGCATGTTGTGGCAAGTGTTGCAACTAGAATTAAATGGGTCGCCGACGCCAGGAGCGTCGTTAAAACCCGCTACGCCACGGACGAAGAACCTCAGTCCACCGTTGAACATCTTCTCGCCCCGAACGATGGAGTCGCGCTGAGCCTTCTTTTGGTTGGCGGTTCCAAGAGAAAACGTGGGTGGATAGAGGGTCCACTGTGGTTGGTTGAGGGCGCCAAAGCCCAGGAGAAAAGTGGGACCAAAGGGCAGACAGTTATCAATATCGCTGCAGCTCAGCGAACCGAGAAGCTCCGGTCCGCCGTTCGCCCCACTCCCATCGTGTCCGGTGAGATCGCCCGCATGGGAGTCGAAAGACTGGCCAGTGAAAATCCCTTGTTGGAAGCTCACAGCCTGGTCGACATCAGTGGGGGGCGGGCCGCTGGTCAGCGCAGCTATCTGCGCGGGCGTGCCTTGCCCGTGTCTATGGACCGCGTCCGGGAATATAAAGGCCAGGTCCGGGGCGCGCGAATCCCAAAAGAGGGCCGAACCCGTGCCTTCTGGCGATGTAAAGGACGAGATTGTGGGAATGCAAAATGGGGGGAAAGGGAACGTAACTATTTGTTCGCACCTGGGGACAACGCTGCCAGCGGGTTGGACAAAGAAGACATTGGCCGAAGGCAAAGGGCGCCGATACATGTTAAGAAATCCCGCCGGCACACCGTAAATCACACTCTGCTCGCAACCGTAGGGATCATTCTCGACCCACAGTTGTACCCACTCGGGATTCGGTGGTATCGGCAAGTCGATGCGGATGTTTGCTTTAGTGAACAATTCGCTGCGGGCCGCTACGAAACCAGGGCCAAAGGAAGACGCCGCGGCACCCAGGTCGGGGCAGTTGGAGCCGTCCACCGGCTGGAATAACGCGTCCAGGCCGTAGGTGCTTTGGTAGATGGACTGCACGGCACTGGGGCTGATTGACCAGCCGTTCTGGGGCTGGTGGCAGGTAAGGCAGGAGCGGCCGTTGATGCCGAGGGTCGAAGAAAAAAAGGGATTCCTGGAGGTGGTGGTCGGGCCACCTGGCTGATAACTGCGAATCCGGCCTGTAGGATCAGGTAGCGTCACCGACTGCGGAATGGTTGCAGGGGTCTTTGTTTTAACAAAAAAAGGTAAGAGTGGCGAGTTAGTGCTCGCCTCACTCTGGGCGAAGGCTAGGTGATGGACACCTAACGCGACGGCCAGCAAAAGCGCGAACAAAAATCCGACAGTCGTTATCTTTTTCATGACGCACTCCCCTAATCAAAGCCCACTGTTAACTATGAAAATGGGGTCGCCAAATTTGGGCTCGGCGGCCCCTACGGCAAGGCATTTCAGTTGCACGTTCTAGCAGTTAAGCCTTAGAACGCGTAGTCTTCCGCACCGCAATAGCAAGTACCGCGACCGCTGCCCAGAATGATTTCGAACGAGCAGAACTGTTGCAGGCCGGCTAGTTCAGCCGAAGCAAGGTTCGCATCGTGCAGTTCAGTCTCGGTGATCGCGTAGCCAGAAGTTGCCCTCTGGATGTGCGTGGCCCAGCCCCGGATTCCAGCCGTGGCGGCGCCCTTGGTGGGATCGCAAACGCCGGAATTTTGAGCTGTCGAAACCACCTTGATCACGCCGCGGTGATTTACGAACGAGGTCAGAGAATTCGCCAACAGGTAACGGTTGACAGATTCCGAAATAAGGCCGTCGGCGGTTACCGGGCAGCTGCAGCACTCCTGCATCTCCTGGCTATCGTCGAACACGTAGAACGCCGCACAGAGGGTGCCCCCGGTGTCGCCGTCGTTGATGACCCGCACTGTGGCATCCGGCGCGCCCGTAGTATTCGCGTTCGAATAATACGTGACAGCGTAGGTGCTATTGTCTTGCGCCACCGCGGTTCCCGAGACCACTCCCAGCACGAGGGCGATGGCCAGCATGGACAGAATGGTACACACTACTTTCTTCATGAAGAATCCTCCTAGTTTGGGCGCTGCAGGCTGGGGAGAGTCAGCTAAGGGGGCGCGCTGGGGGGACTTTATCGCGTCGTAGGATCTTTACAACTACCTACGTAGCCTAGTCGGAGTCACTAGACCTTAAAAGTTAATCTAATGGTTTAGTTGCTTCGTACCATTGCATTTGCGGGCTACGTGAGCTAGATTCGCTCCATTGATGATCCTACCTCTGCCGAATCCCCCTTCGGCTCTCCCGTTAAAACGAATTTAAGCGAGATGGCTAAGCTGGTGTCTTGCAGCTAGACCGGCGAGAATCCAAACAACTAGGGTGCCTTCAGCCAGGCGGACTCAGTTTTTGCGGCTCATATATATCATGTGGCCATAATGTATAGATATGTATTAGATGCTGTGGGCCGGCATCCTCGTCCCTGTTGGCTGCATCTTGTTAAGTAGGGATCGAGGAGAACGGCGAATGTTAGGGCTGAGACTGGTACACCTCATTGAAGGGCACTCCGAGGAATTGGCACAGGAGTTAACTCGACAGCTCCGGGAATCGGAGCGTACGCGTGAATTTCGGAAGATCCCGCCTGAGGAACTGCACCGAGCAGTGATTGAGGTTTATCGCAACTTGGGGGAGTGGTTACTGCAAAAGAGCGAGGCCGATATCGGGGAGCGGTTCCGAGCAATCGCCGCGCGCCGGGCATCCCAGGGAGTCCCCCTGTCTGAGTTTGTATGGGCGTTGGTGATCAGCCGTAATCATTTATGGCATTTCCTGCAGCGAGAGGCTTTTGTCGACAACATCGTGGAACTCTTCGGCGAATTGGAATTACAGAAGATGCTCAACCAGTTCTTCGATCGCGCAGTCTACTTCGCAATACTGGGTTACGAGGGGACCGAAGAGCGAGATGCCAACAGCAGTCCTGACAAGGAGCGGTTGGCTGTGGGAACGGCGCGACCGGCTTGAAACAAGCGCGAGCCGGATAAGAGAGGTCCGATGTTAATCTCGCTTCGCCCCGGCGTAGTATCCAGTGCGCGCCTGGATCTTATAGTCTTTGTTTTTAGTATGGATTTCCACTTTGCGGAAGGTACCGTCCTGGGCCGAATTGCTCGGCGTGTAGCCGATGTTGTATTGGCTGCGTAGCTCCAGGGCAATCTGATCGAAGGCCTGCTTCAGTTTCTCCGGCTTGTTCCCCACATCGATGACTCGGCCGCCGGTTTCCTGGGTAAGTTTTTTCATTTCGCCCTCGCCGGAGTAGCCGAAACCGCCGTAGAAGCCGCGGTCCGCGCACAACAACACATAGACGATGCTGTCCGATTTCTGCGCCGCCTCAACCGCATCCTTGAGTTTGAGCTGGCTTCCCTGGTCTTCCCCGTCCGTCAGGAGGATCATGGCTTTGCGTCCGACCTGTTGTGCCAGCTCATCGTGGGAAGCGAGGTAAACCGCGTCATAGAGTAAAGTACCGCGCGGATTACTTGTCGGCACGGGTCCTCCGCCCATGCCTGGAATACCGGCTCCGCTGCCGCCCCCAGTATTAATCTTCGCGCTGTTAAGCGCCGCCTTGAGTAGACGCGGGGAGTTGGTGAAATCCTGGAGCAGATCCACATTCACGTCGAAGCCGAGTACGAAGGCCATATCCTTCTCGCGGAGAATCTGGGAGAGAAACGCGCCTCCAATTTCTTTCTCCATGTCCAACACGCGCTGCTGACTTCCGCTGGAATCGATCAGGATGCCCAGAGTAAGCGGTAGATTGGATTCCGCCGTGAAGTACTTGATGGTCTGCGGCTTGGAATCCTCGAGGATTTCGAATTCGTCTTTGGGCAGACTCGGGATCAATCCCCCCTTCTTGTCCTTGACGTTGAAAAACAGCTGGACCACGTTGACATTGACTTTCAGCGTACTGATCGACTGGTCCTCAGACTGATCTTGCGCCGGGCTCTGGTCGGGGGTGACAAGCCGGGGCATTTGCTGCGCCTGAGAGAGAACGGAGGCGGACAAATAGGCAATGAGCAGGAGACCAGCAAAGGATTGAAAGACAGGGACTTTGGGCATCAGAAGTATTCTCTCGCGCTTTTTGTTAGTCTATTCCTCTAGCGTTAGATGCACCAAGTCGGCGGCCTCAGCATCCGAAATTAGACGCAGTTGTTGGGAACAGGGAGGATACCCGGTGTTAGCAGTAATCCGGCATCGAGGGTGGAGAGTCTGGGTAAGGATGGTAGCCTCGTGCTTGGTGGTATGCCTGATTTCTCCGCTCGGCATAGCCCAACCGCAGGATCCAGCAAAGCAAGAACCGCCGCAACCCGATATCCCGGATGCGCCTTCGGCCACGCGACCGGTACCACAGTTCCCAAACACTCCGCCCGAGGCTACACCGGAGCCCGCGCCACCTCCAAACCAAGCGCCGCCTGGCGAAAGCACGCCTTCAGGCGGCCCGGCACCCACGCCGGAGAATACAAGCTCGGCGCCTCCGTTCAACATCAAGACCGTGCCACCCGGAACGGCGGCGGAGCCGACGGGACCGAATGAGGGGCTCTATAAATTTGTGGTTCCGGTCAACGATGTGCTGGTCCCGGTGCGAGTGACCGACCAGGCGGGCCACCTGGTTAGTGGATTGTTCTCCAGAGACTTTTCGGTTTTTGAAAATGGCCAGAAGCAGAAACTGAATTTCTTTACCAGCGATCCGTTCGCGCTGTCAGCCGCTGTGATCTTTGACCTGGGGATGCCAGACGTTGCCGTGCAGAAGGTCAACCAGACGTTTCCCGCACTGGAAGCGGCGTTCAGTGGGTTTGATGAGGTCTCGATTTATACCTATAGCAGCAATGTCGCCCGAGTGGCTGACTTCACCGCCGTAGGCAAGAAATTAACCGACGTGCTGAACGAACTGAAAATGGTGCGAGGTCGGAACAATGGTCCGCCCGTTCTGAATGGGCCGCTGGCTCCACAAGGGCCGATCGTGAATGGGCGTCCCCTGGACCCCAGCGCGCCGACCGTGGTGACCCCCGCCAAGGAATCTCATGTACTGAACGATGCAGTCTTGGCGGCGGCCATGGATTTGAGCAGACGTGAGCGCACCCGCCGCAAAATCATTTTCATTATCAGCGATGGTCGTGAATACCGCAGTGACGCGAGCTATCGCGACGTGTTGCGAGTCCTGCTTTCGAATGGGATTTTGGTCTACGGCATAGGAGTGGAATCAGCAGCGATCCCCGGTTACAACAAAATATCAAAGCTGCATTTGCCGCTACAGGGTTATAGCGACATCCTTCCCAAATATGCCAACGCTACCGGGGGCGAAATCTTCACCGAATTCTCCCGTGACGCCATCGAGAGCGCATACGCCCGTGCCGTGGGCGACGCCCGAAACCTTTACACGGTCGGCTATGCGACCCGGGCTACGCCCAGCAGCACTTATCGGCAGATCGAAGTCAAGGTCGCGCGTCCCGATCTGAAGGTGTATGCCAAGGACGGATATTACCCTGCCCCCGCGCCACCGCGGCATTAAGTCCTTCTGCCAGTGGTTCTTGAAGCCGCTGGGATTGCGGCCAGTAACCAGAGTAACCTGCCGGTAAAGCCGAACCCTGTGGTATAAAACCAGCAGCACCAAGCCAAATCCTGAATGCGGGGGCGGTCGGCGAATCGACTGTGCGCCGCTGTTTTGAGGAAAGTCTTGAGTTTCATCAATTTTGCCGCCCGCGAGATCAATTGCAAGATCGTCTACTATGGCGCCGGACTAGGCGGCAAGACGACCAACCTGCAGTTCATCTATCAGAAGACCGCCGAACAGCAGAAGGGAAAGATGATTTCGCTGGCCACGGAGACGGAGCGCACTCTGTTCTTCGACTTCTTGCCGCTGGATCTGGGCTCGGTGCGCGGCTTCAAGACTCGCATCCACCTTTACACGGTTCCCGGCCAGGTGTTCTATGACGCCAGCCGTAAGCTGATCCTGCGCGGGGTCGATGGCATCGTCTTCGTCGCCGATTCGCAGGAAGAGCGCATGGACGCCAACGTCGAGGCGCTCGACAACCTGATGGCCAACCTCAAGGAGCATGGCTACGATTTCCACAAGATTCCCTACGTGCTGCAACTCAACAAACGCGACCTGCCCAATGTTCTGCCCGCCGAGAACCTGGCCAAAGAGCTACGGCGGAAAAATGAGCCGGTGATCGAAGCCGTGGCCTTCCAGGGCCCGGGCGTGTTCGAGACGCTGAAGGAAATCGCCCGGCAAGTGCTGACGGAATTGAAGCAGGGAGGATAAAACCGGGATCTCGGACCTCCAACCTCGGACTTCCGGACTTCGTCCGGCTGGAAGAACAAAAAGCGCCAGTTGCCTGGCGCCTCTAGTTTCCCGCATTTCAAAGAACCTACTTGCTGTCGGTAGTTCCGGTTGCACCGAGCTCGCGACGAGACGCAACAGGCCGCGCGGTTCGAGCTGACATTGGAAGCACTCCGGCAGCCGCTCCATAACGCTCCAGCAGCATGGGAACCATGGCGTTCTCCGCTTCCTTCACGAAAGTGAGTCGCCCATCCGCACTCATGTCGATGCGGATAAAGTCTCCCAGTTTGACCTGGCTGGTAGCCACCAGATTGGCCAATTGAAAGACGATGTGACGCTCGATGGCGCGTTTTAGGTGCCGCGCTCCGTACTTCGGATCAGTGCCTTCGTGCAAAAGAAAACTCTTCACCTTGGGAGTGCAACTGAAGACGAACTGGTTCGCGGCCGCAGCCATCAGAATGCGTTGCTGCACCATCCCCAATTCAATCTCCAGAATTTGCTCCAGGTGCTCCGAACGCAGGGTGCGGAACACCACCGCCTTGTCAATGCGGTTCATGAATTCAGGGCTGAACTTACGCCGGGCCGCGTCGACCGCCGTGCGATTGATTTTCTCATCCAGACTCGAATCTACTTCGGTGGGCCGCTGAGCAAATCCCAGGCCGCCATCAACCAGATTGCTCATCTCCCCGGCGCCCAGGTTCGAGGTCATAATGATGATGCACTGGGACAAATCCACGCGGCGGTTATCACCCAGGGTCAACGTTGCCTTATCCAGAATGCCGAGCAGTAACTGCCAAAGCGCGTCAGAAGCTTTTTCGATTTCGTCAAACAACAAAATCGATAGCTTGAGTTTCTCCGTGTGCCACTGATTCAACGCCTCTTGGGTGAGCAGGGGATGGGTCTCACGATGCCCAAGATATCCCGGAGGCGAACCGATCAGCTTTGCGATCTCATGCGAATGCTGGAATTCGGCGCAATCGATCTTGATGCAGGCGCGCGCGTCGCCGAATAAAGCCTCGGCCATCGCTTCCACCACGCGGGTCTTTCCCGAACCCGTGGGTCCAAGGAACAGGAGGTTGCCCACCGGCCGACCGGGAGGATTTAGTCCCGCCAGGAACATCTGGTAGATCTCTACCACTTTTTCGACGGCCTGATCCTGTCCGACAATGCGACGGTGGAGAGCGCCTTCGAATTCCTTGGCATCACTGCTGCGGCGGGTTGGGTCCAGCATAGCGTTGAGGACGTTTTTCATAGGGTCTTGGCCCTTTCCTTTCTTGGGCCCTTATTGCTGCCTGGGAGAACGGGTCAATCGACTACCGCGGGCGACAAATTTTGTCATTCTCATCCATCGCCGTCGGTTGGTTGCTGCAAATGACTCGCCATCCTGTTTCGAACTGCCCATCACCAATTTCCTATAAGTCTTAGATGCATATAGGGACAAAGAAGAGACACCCTAGGTTCTGCGGCGAAATCCGGTAAAGAGAAATAGTTTGCGTATCCTGGAATCTTCTTTGGCGCAGTGCCGGAAATGCGGAACTCGCCAGCTGGGGCTGACCCGACGTAATCTGGCCCGCGAATTCGCTGCCCGCTAGCATCCGTGAAACAGCATCACGGAGAATATCTTGCGCCGTCTGGGCCCCTTTTGCTTCGCCATTATCTCTTCCCTGAGTTTAACCTTCATCGCCTGGTTCATCACGGGCGACCCTTCCGCGGCGGCTCAGTCTGCGCAGAAACCGCAGCTTCTGCGCACGACGAAGACCACCATTCCGGCTAGTCCAAAAGCATTGGAGCCATCTGCGCTGGTTCCGGTAGCTCCGCCTGGGAGCGCACTGTATGTCGCCAAGCGGGGAGACAGTATTCCCCTGGTAGCGCGCCATTATATTTCTCAGACTTCCTATCTGACTTCCAGCGAGCTGACAGAGGCCATCCGTAAAGCAAACAACGATCTGCACGGCAGCTTCTTGAAGGCCGGCCAGCCAGTCGTGATTCCCGGCATTCTGGCGATTCCGATCGTTGAGAAATCGGTTCCGGTTGCATCCGATTTTGAAGTTCGGGCAGTGTATTTGACTGGTGTGATGGCGGACAGCGATCGCGGCTTGCGCATCATCCGCCGCTGGCGCGAATTGGGCGGCAATGCCGTGGTCTTTGACGTGAAGGACAGCGACGGAGTGATCAATATTCCTTTCGATCACGCTCTCGCGGGTGGCCCCAAGCCAGTCATCCGCGACCTGCCAAAATTCACGCGATTTCTGCATTCTCAGGGCATGCACGCCATCGCTCGAGTAGCTATTTTCCGCGATCAGCGGCTGGTGACAGCGCATCCGGAACTGGCAGTGAAGTCACGGAAGAGTGGTCAACCGTGGCGCGAGAACGGGAAACTGGTCTGGACCGACCCCTCGCAGCCCAAGGTGCAGGAATATGACATCGCGCTGGCTAAGAAAGCGGCTGAGTCGGGCGCGGACGAAATTCAGTTCGACTATGTGCGCTTTCCCGCGGAAGGTGATCAGAAGGATGCCAGCTTTGTGTTCCAGACTGCGCATCCTGAGTGGCATCGCAGCGACGTGATTAGCGACTTCCTGAAACATGCTTATGCCGAATTACATCCGACGGGTGTGTTGTTGTCGCTTGACGTGTTCGGCATCATGGCTTGGCAGCGTCCCGTGGACTTGGCACACACAGGTCAGGATATCGTTGGCATGGCCAAATATTGCGATGTGCTCTCGCCCATGATCTATCCCTCGCACTTCTTCGGCATGGACGGAATCGCTCGTCCCGGCGATGCGCCTGAGCACTTTATTGGTGAATCCATGGACCGGTTTGAGAAGATCACCCAGGGCAGCGGCGTGGTGATTCGTCCCTGGCTGCAGGCCTTCCGCTGGCGCACCCGAACCTACTCGCCGAAGTACATCGAGACTCAAGTACTGACGGCGAAAAACAAGGGCGGCATTGGCTTTTTGTTCTGGAATGCCGCCAACGACTACAGCAAAGCTTTCCTGGCCATGCCGGAGATGCGCGCGGTCAAAGGGCAATATCTCCGTGGAGATGAACTGCCGGGCATAGCTCACGCCGAGCTCTCTTCGGTCCCAGCAGCGAAACAGTAATAGGGCGCTTCCGGCCAGGAAACACGGACCGCTTGTACTGTCTAGGGCTCCTAAGCCTGACGTTACAACACCTCGGTTATAATTACGTGTAATCTATTTCGCTTGGCCGGCGGGCGAATTCGCCTCTACGTGAAGCGGTGAAGCGAACAAAACTTCATCCTCAGCAGCGGCTTTGAATCTGTTCGTCTCTAAGGAGTGTCCATGGCGATTCAGAAGACCGAGAAAATCTGGCACAACGGCAAACTCATTCCCTGGGATGACGCCCAACTGCACGTGATGTCGCACGTAGTGAACTACGGCTCGTCGGTGTTTGAGGGGGTTCGCTGCTATCAGCTTCCAACTGGACCGGTCATCTTCCGTGCCCCGGAGCACATGCAGCGGCTGCTGGATTCTGCCAAGATTTATCGCATCGACGTGGACTTCACGGCCGATGATCTGGTCTCGGGTATGGTGGCCTTGGTGAAGAATAACGGAGTGTGGCCGTGCTATATCCGCCCCATCGTGCTGCGTGGTTACGGCGAGGCTGGAGTCAATCCTTTCAACTCGCCTACCGAGGTCTATATCTGCAATTACCCCTGGGGCAAGTATCTAGGAACGGGAGGCGAAGGTGTGGACGTCTGCGTTTCTTCCTGGACGCGCATTGCACCCAACACGCTTCCGGCGATGTCCAAGTCGGGTGCGAATTACATGAATTCGCAGCTCATCAAGATGGAAGCTATCGTCAACGGGTACGTGGAAGGCATTGCGCTTGATACGAACGGCTACGTGAGCGAAGGCTCTGGCGAAAATATTTTCGTGGTCCGTAACGGCACGCTCATCACGGCGCCGCTAGGGAATTCGGTGCTGCCCGGTATTACGCGAGACTCGGTGATGCGGATCGCCCGTGAACTTGGGATTCCCACCGTCGAGCAGTGCATTCCGCGCGAACTGGTCTATATTGCTGACGAAGTCTTCTTCAGTGGCACCGCAGCGGAAGTCACCCCCATCCGTTCGGTGGATAAGATCAGCGTGGGCAAAGGCGTCGTCGGACCGATTACCAAGGCGATCCAGAAGGAGTTCTACGCGATTATCCGCGGCGAAAAAGCCGACCGGTTCAACTGGTTGACGCCAGTGCCGGTAGGCAGTAAACAGCCGGTAGGAGTGTAGATCGCGCAGGGGAGGAACTGCCTGCAAGAGATCAGCCGTCCTTCGGGGCGGCTTTCTCATTGGCCGGAAAACCCAGCAAATGGGTAATTCCCACACCACACCAACTTGGCCGGGTATTTTCTGAAAGAGCGATCTGAAGTGAGGATCACCATATCCTCGATCAAGGCCTGGGCGATGAGCATCCGGTCGAAGGGGTCCTTGTGGTGCGCCGGAAGATCATAAACTTTGGCCGCGTGACTGTGAGCGATAGAAAGCGGACGAAGATTCTGCTTGGCCATGAATCGCGGCACGTCATGTGCGGGAGGTCCGGCGAAATTCAGTTTCCCCACGCGCATCTTGATGCTTATTTCCCACGACGTGACAGCGGAGAGGTAGATTTCCTCTTCTCCGCGTTCCAATATCTGGCGGCCCTCGTCGGCAATGAGTTCCGGTGATTGCAGACTCCACAGCCAGACGGCGGTATCCAGCAGGTACTTCATTTACGTTTCCGGCGCTGGAGCTTCGGGATTTTGCCTCCATAAAACGCTTTCAGCAAATCATCCCGCAAGGGCGCATCGAAATCGTCAGCGATCCATATTTCCCCGCGCGCGAAACCGAGTGGGCGCACGCTTTTCTTATTCTCTACTGCCACTAGACGTGCCACCGGCACTCCCGCTCGCGCAATGGTGACCTCCTCTCCCTCCGCGACTCGCTGCAGAAGACGCGAGAGATGGGTCTTTGCCTGATGGATGTTCACTTTCATAGCGAAATATACTAGACTAAGTCCGTGGACTAAGTCAACACACACAGTCGCTTTTGGCTTCTGAGCGTTGGGAGAGAGCAAATCCGCACATCCCAGCTGAAAAACTGAACTCACGAAGCTGTCTGAAGACTAGAACTCATCTCATAAATAGCGGTCAATGAGAGCAATGCGATTTTGCAACAGTTACGCGGCGACAGCCTTTAGCGCGGCGGAACGTCTCGTCCACCAAACGCCAACAACGAGGCACACCAGCGCCGGGATGATCGCCTGCATCAGGATTCCGATGTAGTCAGGCGTGCGCGGGGGGACATGCCATCCATGCGTGAGAATCCGCCAAGCGTGCAAGCCTCCGCCGTATTGGTACAAGGCTGCAAGACCGCCCACCCACGCTAAGGGTTTTCTCGTTTCAATCACCCACACCAGTGTGATCGCCGCAAGAGCCGAAACGAGGTCGTCGGGGAGCCCCTCCCACAGCCACATGATCACGGTTCCTGCATCTCCCGTGAATGTCATCCGGTTGTGGATCACAACGATGAGAGCTTCGAGCAACGATGCGATCACTCTTGAAAACGTCCACATTCCGATTACGACGAGCGCATTTTTAGCGGTCGGCTTGCTCATATCCTGATGCTAAACGTCGCAGAAACAGGTATCCAAGTTACGTCGGGCACTCAGCCATCCGTGGGTTGTTGAGGCTACCAAGGCTATATCACCATCCACAATGTATGACATGGCTGGTACTCCGAATCACGCTCCGCGACGTTACTTAGGTCATCTTGGGTGCGGTGACTTTTCAGTTCATCATATGAAGAGTCCCTGGGGAAGTGTCGAATGAACATTGATGATTTGCTGCGTATCGCCATGGAGCGCCGGGCTTCGGACTTGCACTTGAAGGTCGGCAACTATCCGCACCTGCGCATCGATGGCGAACTGGTTCCGCTCACCGACCAGCCCCGCATCAGCGCTGAGGACATGCTGACCATGGCTTTCAGCATGATGTCGGCGCGGCAGAAGCAGAAGTTCAAAGAAACTACCGAAATCGATATGGCCTACGGCGTGGCCGGTCTGGGCCGCTTCCGTGTCAACGTCTTCCAGCAACGTGGCAACGTGGGACTGGTGCTGCGCGTTATTCCCACCAAGATCCGCGCACTGGATGAACTCTATCTGCCCAAAATCGTGGAGCAGGTTTGCGATATGCCGCGGGGTCTGATTCTGGTGACCGGAGTCACTGGTTCCGGTAAATCAACCACGCTCGCCGCTATGGTGGACCGTATCAACTCCACTCGCGCCGAACACATCATCACTATTGAAGACCCAATCGAATTTCTGCATCGGGACAAAAAAGGCTATGTGAACCAGCGTGAGGTGGAGGTCGACACGCCTTCCTTCGGAGCGGCATTGCGTGCTTCTCTGCGTCAGGATCCTGACGTGATCCTGGTCGGCGAAATGCGAGATCTGGAAACCATCGGCACGGCGCTGCATGCCGCCGAAACCGGCCACATGGTATTTTCTACCTTGCACACTCTCGACGCGGTAGAAACCATCAACCGTATCATCGCGATCTTCCCTCCTCCAGAGCAGAAGCAGATTCGCCTGCAGCTCGCAGCCGTGCTGCGCGCCGTCATCAGCCAGCGCCTGGTGAAACGGTGTGACGGCGACGGCCGCGTGCCGGCCGTGGAAGTGATGATCAACACTGCGTATATTCGGGAATGTATTCTGGTGCCGGAAAAAACGCGAGCTGTCCGCGACGCCATTTCCGCAGGTACTTCGCAGTACGGCATGCAGACCTTCGACCAGTCGTTGTGGGATTTATTCCAGGCCGGCTTGATCAATTACGAAACTGCTCTTGAGAATGCGTCCAATGCCGATGACTTCAAGCTGCGCATGCAGGGCATTTCTTCGACCAGCGACCTTTCGCGCAATGCTATGCAACAGGCGGGATTCGGCGGCCGCTAAGCTTTTATCATTGAAAACGCAATGGCGCGCCAAGGCGCGCCATTTCTATGTTCAATTGTTGGCGACCGGTGTGTAATCAGGCGCTAAGCAATGCGCGATCCACGCTGTGATGTCTGCAATCCCTGGTACCCAATACTTGTAGAGCATCGTGGAGCGAGGAAATGTTGAATACACGATCCAGCCGCGTGCGTTCTAGCATTTCGCGGACGAAATGCGAGGGATTCACGAGTTTTAGTTGGATGGCGCGGCTCCGTGTCCAGTGATGCAGAGACAATAACGCCGTTAGTCCGCCCGCATCCAGCAACTCTACTTCCGACAAGTCCAACACGACAATGCGTGTGTCTGTTTCGGACACGACTGCGTTCTTCAGGGTGCGGACCCCCTCGCCGCGAACGATTCTTCCGCTGCATCTCACCACTGCTACATCGCCCATTTTTTCCGTATCGATGGTAAGCATGACTGACTCCCTCGCTCTCTGGTATCTACGCAAATAGACGGGGGAAAGTTTCCAATGTCATCAGAAAGAATGTAAATAGATGTAAACAAACGTTATGAGAAGTTACCCGCAAAAGCCAGTCGTGGGGTAAGGTTAACCAAGTTATGTCTTTCCCTCGTCCGAAAAAGACCGCCTCGGAAGATGAGCTTTACGAATACGCTGTGGGAGCGCTGGCGCGCCGCATGCGTTCGATCGCCGAGCTTAAACGTTTGTTGCGGCCGCGGGTGGAATCCGACACGGAGTACGGGCGGACGCTCGTCGAATTGGTGATCCGGCGTCTCAAGGACCAGGGCTACCTCAACGACGCAAAATACGCCACCGCATATTCTTCCTTCCGCCGGGACAATGAGAAATTCGGACGCAGACGTGTGGTGACCGATCTGAAGGTCAAGGGAGTCCACGGCGAAGTGATCGAGAAGGCAGTGGCCTCCGTCTACGATGAAGTGAATGAAGAGAAGCAAGCTCGCGAATATTTGCGCCGCAAGCGGTTGCAAAAACCAAAGGATCGCAAACAAGCCGCCCGCGTATTCCGCCAGCTCGCTCGTGCCGGATTCGGCTCGAAGACAATTTTCGCCATCCTCAAGAAATGGGACGTGGATGACGAAACGCTGAGCGCCCTGGAAGGGGAGTTGGAATGAGAAGCTCCGACCTAATCAACCACAAAGGGCACAAGTATCACAAAGGAAACACTCAGGACGAAGGCCTTCGTGTGCTTCGTGTCCTTTGTGGTTGATGAATCTAGCGTTATCGAGGCGGGTTGCGTTTCCCCTCCAAATGCTGGATACTCCACGAATCGTTTCAATCTAGTCTGGAGGCAACATGAGATCCAAGTGGGCGACAATTCTGGCGGCACTGGCACTCAGCTCGGCGACGGTCGTGTGCGCTCAAGACGTGGCATCCGACGTCGACAAGGCGGCGAAAGACACTGGCCACGCCACGAAGAAAGCGGCCGGCAAAACTGCGAAAGGCACGGAGAAAGCTGCTGATAAAACTGCGGACGTAACCAAAGACGCGGCAAAAGACACGAGTCACGCGGCCAAGAAGACCGGGCACGGCGTCACCAAGGGCGTGAAGGGCGTCGGTCACGGAGTTAAGAAAGGCGCTGACAAGACCGCTGACGCCGTGAAGTAATTCGCGCGCTCGCGACAGCCCAGGGGTTCAGCTTTCGAGCCGGTTGCGGAGCAAGTCCTCGACGTCACCGATCTTGTCTCCAATCAGGTTGATCTTGTGCGCGAGGCCCTGGATCTCGGTTTCCGCACGGCGATTGACCTGGTAGTCGAGTTCACCACGCAACCGGTCCTTTTTATCCTGCCGGTTCTGGCTCATCATGATGATGGGCGCCTGAATCGCTGCCAACATGGACAGGAACAGATTGAGAAGGATGAAGGGATAGGGATCCCACGCGTGCGCGGCCAACCCTACGTTGATGGAGGCGTATGCAATCAGGACGATCAGGAACGAAGTGATAAATATCCACGAGCCGCCGAAACTAGCGACCCGGTCTGCGACACGTTCGCCGAGCGTCTCTTTCTCATCGATGACCTCGTTCGGGTTGCGGGCAGCGCGCACCCGGACCAGTTTCTGTGAGGCGTGAAACTGGCGTCCGAGCACGGCCAGCATATCCATTCCGGCCATGGGCTTACGCTGCAGCAGGACCGCAATATCATTGCGGTCCACTTCGAGACAAACCGTCTCCTGGAGAGCAATCGCGCTGGACTGATGGACGGTTTCCTCCAGCATGGAAGCAAAACCGAAGAACTGTCCCTCCGAGGGCTCATCGACCACGACTTCCTGGTGATCCTCGTCGACGGTTGTTACCCGAACCGTCCCCGAAACCACGACGTAAGCCTGGCCACCCGGATCGCCCATCTTGTAGATTCGCTGCCGGGCAGCGAACTGCTTGACTTCGACCTGGCCGGCCAAAACGCAAGCTTCTTCGTCGTCGAGTAAGGCGAAGAGCGGAACCTGTCTCAGAACTTCTGGATCGCAAGCCATTGAATACCCCCGGTAGGAATCTCCCGCAAATACACTGATGAGGATTGCATAACTAATTTAGCTGAAGCAATCGACTGGTAGTGGCTCAGTTTGATTGTCATCCCGAGCAAGCGTTGTTTGCGCAGCGAGGGATCTGGGTGAGCCGCGCGATGCGTCGCGTACTTCGTGACGCAATAACCGCGCGTTTGGCTCGCTTCCGTATCAAAGTGAGCCACTACCAATCGGTGGCATCGCTGTGGTTATCGTCGCTATCATTTAGAATTGAAGCATCAATGCTGACCGGTTCTGAAATTCGCCGCAAATTTCTGGACTATTTCGTTCAGAAGGGACACCGTGAGGTGCATTCGTCATCCCTCGTCCCGCAGAATGATCCGACGCTCCTCTTTACCAACGCGGGGATGAATCAGTTCAAGGACGTTTTTCTCGGGCTGGAAAAAAGAGACTACACACGAGCGACTAGTTCACAGAAATGCGTGCGGGCGGGAGGGAAACATAACGATCTGGAAAATGTCGGGTTCACCAACCGGCATCACACTTTTTTTGAGATGCTGGGAAATTTCTCTTTCGGCGATTACTTCAAGAAAGATGCCATTGCTTATGCCTGGGAGCTGATCACTTCGCCCGCGTGGTTTGGGATTGCGAAGGACAAGCTTTATGTGACCATTTTTGAAGGCGATCCCTTGGCATCTGGAATCCCCGGTGGCATTCCTCCAGACGATGAGGCAGAAAGGCATTGGCTCGCTGTCGGCGTTCCTAAAAGTCGTATCTTTCGGATGGGAATGAAGGACAATTTCTGGCAGATGGGCGATACGGGCCCATGCGGCCCAAGTAGTGAGATCCACTTCGACATGGGTGCCAGGGCGTCCGAGCAGGGCCACGCAGATTGCAAGTTCCCTTGCGATTGCGGACGGTATGTTGAGATTTGGAACCTAGTTTTTATGCAGTACAACCGGCAGCCAAGGGTTCCGGACGGCACTCTGCTCGGATTTGAGACGCTGCCCAAGCCGTCGATTGATACGGGGATGGGCCTGGAGCGCGTGACGGCGGTGCTGCAGGGTGTGATCTCGAATTACGACACGGACCTGTTCACGCCGTTGATCAAGCGAGCCGCGGAATTGACAGGAACGTCGTTAACGAAGGAATTAGAGAAAGAAGCACATTCCAAGGCTGCCAGCTCGCTTCGCGTAATCGCCGATCATGGACGGGCAACTGCTTTCCTGATTGCAGACGGCGTAGTTCCCTCAAATGAGGGACGTGGATACGTTCTTAGAAAAATCATGCGGCGCGCCATGCGGCATGCTTGGCTCCTGGGTCAGAAGCAGCCGGTGGTGATGACTGAAATGGTGATCCTCGTCCAGAAGATGATGGCCGATGTTTACCCTGAACTGACTGCCAGTGGCCAGGTAATCAGAGTGGTAAGTGAGGAGGAGCGACGGTTTCACCACACGATGGAAACAGGTCTTGAGAGGTTGGCCGAGGGGTTGCAAAAATTGCAGCAAGGCATTGCTCTTGCTACTCAAAAACATCGCATTACTTCGACAATAGCTGAGCATCCTGAAGATTTTGAGCTTGGGGACATTCATCCGGAGGTCTTCGTTCAAGAGTCAGCTGAAGGCCCACGCTACAGCGGCGCGGATGCTTTCAAGCTCTACGATACCTTCGGACTGCCGCTTGATTTCATTCAGGATGCGGTCCGTGACGCCGGGATCGTTTTCGACCAACAGGGTTTCGACCGGGCGATGGCCGAGCAGCGCGAGCGCGCTCGCGCCTCCTGGAAAGGCGCCGCCAAGCAGACGGCCAATCCCTCGTACCAGCAGCTTCCGAAATCAGTCTTCGAAGGCTACCGCCAAACCCGCTCTGACGGCTGCGAAGTGCTCGCTATCATCAAGAACGGCCAGGGCGCGCAGGAGCTCAAGTCGGGTGACGAAGGCGAAGTCATTCTCGATCACACGCCGTTCTACGCGGAGTCCGGCGGTCAGGTCGGCGACCAAGGATGGTTGACGATTCCTGGGCATCACCTAGCTACCGGAGGATCCCAAGAAATCCAAATTCCATATTTCGGCTCTTTGTCTCAGCCTTACATCGTTGCTGAGGTGAAGGGATGCTATTACCCGATCCAGGGCGTGCGCGCACACCAGGTAGTCATGAAATCCCCACCCTCCGCAAAAAACACGGAAGGGTGGGGCACCCTCCGTGTGGGGGACAAAGTGGATGCGGTGGTCAATACTGAAATCCGCCAGTCCACCATGCGCAACCACACCGCCACGCACCTGCTTCATGCCGGACTGCGCGAGGTGCTGGGCAAGCACGTGAAGCAGGCTGGTTCGCTGGTTGCCCCCGATCATCTGCGCTTTGATTTTTCGCACTTTACCGCGGTTGAAGACGAAGAGCTGCAAGACATCGAAGAGCTCATCAACAAGGAAGTACTGCGCAACCAGAAGATCGAGGTCATTGAGAATGTGCCGATTGATGTGGCCGTCAATGAATACAAAGCGATGGCGCTGTTCGGGGAGAAATATGGCGACCGAGTGCGCGTGGTCAAGATCGGCGATTTCTCGACCGAACTTTGCGGTGGGACGCACACGGCGCAAACTGGCGAGATTGGCCTGATCAAGATTTTGAAGGAAGGCAGCGTGTCGGCCGGAGTGCGGCGAGTGGAGGCGGTGACGGGCGAGGGTTCATTGCATCACTTCCAGAAAGATCATGAGCTGGAGACTGTGGTCTCAAGTTTCGTTGGTCCCACCCTTTCACAAAGAACGCGAAAGGATGGGGCACCCTCAGTTGGGGAGGGAACAACTGGAGACGCCCCTCTGTCTCCTGGCGAAGCGTTGAAGCTCGAACTCGAAAAGAAAGACGCAGAGATCAGGCGCCTGGCCCGCGAGCTCGATCAAGCGCGGATGAAGTCGGCCTCGTCCACCGTAGCGTCAGTCAGCGACCGGATTAAGGACGTTCGCGGCGTTAAGGTACTGGCCCATCGCGTGGACAATCTCGAACGCTCGCAGATGCGGACTCTGGTGGACCAGCTCCGCGACAAATTGGGGTCCGGTGTGGTGGTGCTGGGCTCGGCTTCGAATGGGAGCGTGTCACTCATCGTCGGCGTGACCAAGGATTTAACTTCCCGCATTCAGGCCGGCAAGGTCATTGGGCCGGTGGCGCTGAAAGTCGGCGGTAAGGGCGGCGGTCGTCCTGATCTGGCCGAAGCGGGCGGCAAGAATCCCGAGGCACTGGACTCGGCGCTTGCCGAGGTGTATACCGTCGTGGAATCGGTGTTAGGAAGTTAGGCCCGCCCATTGGACCTGGAAGCGGTAGGAGTCGGCTCGCCTTTACGGGAGTTCCCATGGATAACCGGATTCGCTTCGTCCGCCACCGTGGAAAACTGATTCTGCTGATTGATATCAGCCACTGCACGCCCCGCGAGATACTGACGCTGGCTGACGAAGTACAGCGTCAGATCTCGAAACATCCGCACAATTCCGTGCTCACGCTCGCTGATTTCACTGCTGCACACTTTGACAAAGTTGTAGCCACCCGAGTTAAAGAGTTGTTGGTGTTAAATCGTCCGTACGTGAAGCGCGCCGCTTGGGTCGGGACGGAAAGCCTGCCGAAGGTTTATTACGAAAATTTCAAGAGTTTCTCCCAGCGCGAGCTCCCCAGCTTCAAGACCCGTGAAGAAGCCATGGATTGGCTGGTGGAGGAATAAGGAGCGCTATTCGTAGTAAGTAGAAAGAAGGAGATCCCTCGGCTGCCTCGGGATTTCGGCAGCGGGCTCGGACGCCCGCTAAGCGCCTCAACTCCTCCACTTCAACGTGACTGGTCCGGTCATGGGGTGTTTCATCTCCCCGCCTCTGCGCTTGGCTTCCAGGTGGGCCTCTTTAAGCTGGAAGTACCATTTTGCGGGACGGTCAGCGTCGTCGATCAACATCAAGTGAGGATTGTGCTTCAGACCTTCGCTCTGCTTCTCCATCGTCTGCCGATCCTGCTCAACAAACTTCGCAAACACAAATTTGAGTAAGCTCGGTCCGAAAGGCACCCAGCGGAAGATGTTCCACGCTGCAACCACATCAATGCGGCAATGGTCGCGAGTGATGGGCGTGACCGTGGTTAAGCTGGAAAACCAGTACTTGCCAGCGTGGATGGTTTCATAGCGCAGGTTGGGCAAGACGAAATCAATGGCTGTGGTAATCGAATCGGCGTCAGCATACAGCCGCAGCAGCCTGTAAGGCGCGCTGTTTGAGCTCGGGGTGTGCGCGCTCATGCGGAAGCCGTTGGGGATGGGCTCGAAGGTTTTTTCCTTCTCGTGGATGCTGTGGCGGCTCCGCCACCACCAGGCTTGGTGGACAAACGGTCCGTGTGCGGGATCCATGAGCCCGATGATGCCGTGGTCCACAGTGCACGGCAGTTCGGCGGAAAGATGGGCGATCTTATATTTGTCGCTGAAGGTTGGAACGCGAGGCGCTGGCGTGGGTGGCTCCGCAGCTTTCGTGAAACCCGCACCAGTCGGTCCAGGCTCGGGTATGTAGACCCAGATGTAGTCGTCGCGCTCTTCGCAGGGATAGCTGCCGGCGTAGATGCGATCTATTCGCAGCTTCTGGTCCGCAGTCAGCGATGGAATAAGCTGGCACTGACCGGTATGAGGGTCGAACTGCCAGCCATGGTAACTGCACTCCACACGTTGGCTATCGAACCAAGCATGGGAGAGAGGCATGCCACGGTGTGGACAGGCATCATGCAGAGCAAACGGCAAGCCTTGGCGGTCGCGTCCGATGGCTAGAGGCGTCTCCAGGAGCTGGGCCTTGTGCAGACGCCTTGTGGTGACCTGGTCGCTCGGCAGGGCGCGATACCAGAAGCCGAAGAGCATCAGGGAATCCGGCGTCTGGCGTTGTGTAGTCTCCGACTCGATCATGAGGAGAGGATGAAGTTCTGGACTTCGAGCGTACTACAGGCCATGCAGGTGGTAAACCAGGCGAGGTGGAAAGTCCGATCCCATCGCAGAATCAAAGTCTAGAAAAAGTTCTGAAATGCTTTCAACACCTCGTCTGCCAGGCCGTCCCGCCGCGATTTGCCTTTGAATCCCAAATCATGCCCTTCGCCATCTACGGGCAACAGTTTCGTCTTTGCGGGAATCAGCTGCAGCGCTGACTCTATCTCTTCGATCGATCCAAAGGGATCGCGGGTGCCGTGCACGAATAAAGCAGGAGTCAGCAACTTGGGCAGGTGTTGCGTGCGGAGCTGCGCCGGCTTTCGTGGCGGATGCAGAGGATATGAGAATAGGAGCAGTCCATCCGCGGTATCCGGTATTTCGGCACAAAGCATAGTCGCCTGGCGTCCGCCATAAGAATGTCCGCCGAGAAATATGCGTCCCGAGACCTGCCTACGCATGGCGGACACAGCGTGCTTCAAGCCTTCGCGATCACGGTTTGCGTCGCCCGGCCCCGGAGGGCCATAAGGCCGGGTTTGACGGTAGGGCAGATCGCAACGAAGCACCGTGAAGCCAGCGCTGGCAAAGGCTTCTGCTAGCGTTACCAGCAGAGGCGCCCGACAATTTGATCCCGCGCCGTGGGTCAGAACGAGGCCGGCGTCGTTGGGACTCTCGGAGCGGTGGAGGAATCCACGGACGGGAGGATCGAGGGACGTGTCAGCAAAGTGTTCGGCGCTAGAGGCCATGCTTGGACTATTCTTTCCTGGCCACGACTGAGCGGCGTCTGCGCAAAGCTTTCTTGGTCTCGGTCGCACCGGGAGTAACGACGTGCAAGCGCATGAAGTTGGTCGAGCCTGATGCCATCTGCGTTCCCGCCACCACCGCCAGCACGTCCCCTGTTTTGATCCGGCCCTGTTGCAACAAGTTCCTCTCCGCGACCGACACCATGTCATCGGCGCTGTAAGTCTGTTGTTGCCGCACCGGGTGTACTCCCCAAAATAAGTTCACGCGATTGCAAACGGGGGCGGCCTGGCTGAAAGCGTAAATCTCGCTCTGCGGGCGATACTTGGAGATCATTCGCGCGGTATTTCCGGACTCCGTGAACACGGCGATGGCTCCCATACGCAAGTCTTCGGCGGCGTGGGCAATCGATTCGCAGATGGTCTCCGCAATAGAAAGGCGGCTGTGCTGACGTCGCCGCGGCTGGGTGAACTCTGCCATGTTGCTTTCCGCCTCGACTACGATTTTTGCCATCATTGCAACTGCCTCCCGTGGGTAGCGGCCAGTGGCAGTTTCGGCGGAGAGCATGACGGCGTCGGTGCCATCGAAAATCGCGTTCGCCACGTCGCTGGCCTCGGCGCGAGTGGGACGCGGATTCTCGATCATCGATTCCAGCATTTGCGTGGCAATAATGACCGGCTTGCGCCAGTCGGCCGACCTGCGGATTACGTGCTTCTGAATGACCGGAACCTTCTCCGGCGGCATTTCGACACCCAGGTCGCCGCGAGCCACCATCACGCCGTCGGCAGCTTCGAAGATTCCCTCCAACTGCTCCAGCGCCTGGGGCTTTTCCAGCTTGGCAATCACGGGCACGTCGCTGCCATGTGCCGCAATCACCTCTTTAACGCTGCTAACGTCAAGACCGGAGCGCACAAATGATACTGCCACCATGTCGACGCCGTGGTTCAGACCAAACTCAAGATCGGCGCGATCTTTGGGGGTAAGCGCGGGAATGGAGAGCGCAGCCCCGGGCAGATTGATGCCCTGGTGTTCGCCGAGCAATCCCCCATTCACGACCTCACATTCGACCTCATCGTCACGCACCCTCAGGACACGCAACTCAATCCGACCATCTGACAGTAGAACGCGAGCACCAGGCCCGACTTCCTGCGCCAGGCTTTGAAATGTGGTCGAAATAAGGGTCGCTGTGCCCAGAATGTCGCGGGGCGTTATGCTGACGCGGGAACCAGTCTTGAGGAGGACGGGGGTATGCGCCTTGAGGCGTCCGGTGCGAATTTTAGGACCTTGCAAGTCCTGCAGGATGCAGATACTGCGGTTTTCCTTTTCGGCGGCGCGCCGAATCCGGGAGATATTCTGAACGTGTTCGGGATGCGATCCATGGGAGAAATTCAGCCGGGCCACATCCATGCCCCGCCGCATAAGATCGCGAAGAATCTCTTCGGAATCGCACGCCGGACCGATGGTACAGATGATTTTGGCGCGGCGGTCGACCGGAAGCGGTTCGATGGGGAGATCGCCAGAAACTAAAGCTGACTTGCGGGGTTTCAACGCGTCATCACCAATCCTCACGGTGGGAGAAGAACTCAATGACAGCGCGGATTTACTTCCGCGTAGAGTTCCTGGAGTTACCCATGGCAACCAGCTCTTTACCCAGCGTGGCGCGGGGGAAAAGCATGGCGTTAAACTCCGCGCCAACCAGAATAATCAGCGAAATCATGTACATCCACACCAGCAGCGCAATGCCCACCCCCAACGAGCCATAGATGATGCTGTAGTCAGCGTAGTTCTGCAAATACCAGCCGAAAAGCATGGTAGCCGCGAACCACAGGGCGGTGGCCAGAGTTGCACCTGGCAGGACACTGTGCCAGGGCTGGGTGCGGGGTACGGCGTTGTGATAGATGAGCGAAATCACCGCGATGCTAGTGAGTCCGGCAATAAACCAGCGAATTGCCGTCCACATCACCAGAATGAAGGGACCGAACTCGTGGCCAAGGTTGAACAGGATGCGCGTCTCAATGCGGTTGCCAAAGGCCACCAGTACGGTCGCGAAGGTCAGCGGGATGCCCGCCAGAATCACCAGCGCGAACGCGATGAACCGCTCTTTCACCAAGCCCCAGATTTTGGGCAACTCGTAACAGCGGCGAAAGCCTTCCATCCAGGAAATCATTACGCCTGAAGCCGTCCACAATGTGATCAGGGAAGCCGTAATCAGCAAGCCCACCGGCCGCTCTCCTGTCCCTCTCAGATAGGCGAGCGCTGCGCCGCTTCCAGCTGGAAGAATTCTGCCCAGAGCATAGGAAATTTCGCGCAGATAAGCCTCCGTCTTCCGCGAAGTCGCCAGCACCGAGCCCAGCACCAGTAGCAAAGGAAAAAATGTCAGAATGGACGAATAGGCCGAGGCTTTAGCGATAGCAAACGCGTCATGCTGAAACGCGCGCCAGAATGCAAGGCGAAGCAGGCGTAGGAAACGCAGGAGCAATGGCCCCAGAGTATTGCGCCGCGGCATCGGGTGCAACTGGGAAATGCCGATGCGTTCCTGATCTTGCAATCGTTGTGGGTTGGCGTGCATGAGAAATGAGAAAAGCGAAGGGGCGGGTTGCCCGCCCCTCGCCCTTCATTGGGTAGTTTACTCCGCTGTCAGTTCCTCAGTCTCGCCTTCGTGCCGCATCAATTCGAGCGCGCGCTCGGCCTCCTCGTACGCAGCCGAGACCTCCTCTTGCACCTTGGCGGCTGCCTCTTCCATCTCCGGCGAGAGGCGCACGTTGCGGTAATATTCCATGCCCGTGCCAGCCGGAATGAGCCGTCCGACGATGACGTTCTCCTTGAGGCCGCGCAGATGGTCGACCTTCCCGTTGATGGAGGCTTCGGTGAGCACTCGCGTGGTCTCCTGGAACGACGCCGCTGAGATGAAAGAGTCGGTCGAGAGCGACGCCTTGGTGATACCCAGCAGCAGCGGCCGGCCAGTAGCAGGACGTCCACCCTCCTTGATCACACGATCGTTCTCTTCCGCGAAGTGGAACTTGTCCACCTGCTCTTCCAGCAGGAACTTGGTGTCGCCAACATCTTCCACCTTGCGCCAACGCATCATCTGGCGGACGATCACCTCGATGTGCTTGTCGCTGATGTTGACGCCCTGCAGCCGATAGACTTCCTGGATCTCGTTGACCAGGTACGACTGCAGTTCCTTTTCTCCCAGCACGGCCAGAATGTCGTGCGGGTCAAGCGGGCCATCCATGAGCGGTTCGCCCGCCCGGACGCGTTCGCCTTCCTGCACGTTGACGTGGACGCCGCGCGGCACTGAATACTCCTTCTCGGCGCCGCTGTCGGCCACCACGTAGATCTTACGTTGGCCTTTTGCCACTTCGCCGAATTTGACCGTGCCATCGATCTCGCTGATGACCGCGGTGTCATGCGGCTTGCGGGCCTCGAACAATTCCACCACGCGCGGCAGACCGCCCGTGATGTCCTTGGTCTTAGTGGTTTCACGCGGGATCTTGGCCAGAACATCGCCAGGATGCGCCGTGTCCCCATCCTGGACCATAAGGTGGGCGCGTGAAGGCATCAAGTAGCGTTTGCTGCTCTTGCCTTTGATCACGATGGCGGGCTGACGCTTCTCGTCGGGTGAATCGGCCACCACGTGACGCGACAATCCGGTAACTTCGTCCACTTCTTCGTGCAGGGTGACCCCTTCCTGCAGGTCTTTGAATTGCACCGTTCCGCCGATCTCCGTCAGGATAGCGAAGGTATAAGGATCCCACTCGACCAGTACTTGTCCAAGTTGGACCTGGTCGCCTTCGTTGACCTTTACCTTGGCGCCGTAAACCACCGCGTAACGCTCGCGCTCGCGGCCCTTTTCGTCAACCACGGCAATCGAGCCCTGGCGGTTCATGACCACCAAGTCGCCGGACTTGGCTTTTACGGTTTGCAGATTGATAAAGCGCACCACGCCATTGTTCTTGGCATCGAGGCGCGACTGCTCGGAGACTCGCGATGCCGTACCACCGATGTGGAAGGTACGCATCGTAAGCTGGGTTCCGGGCTCGCCGATAGACTGCGCCGCGATCACGCCGGTGGCTTCGCCGAGTTCGACTAGGCGGCCCGAGGCCAGGTTGCGGCCGTAGCACATCACACAGACGCCGCGCTTGGACTCGCAGGTCAACACGGAACGGATCTTCACCCGCTCGATGCCTGCAGCCTGGATGGAGCTGGCCAGTTCCTCCGTGATCTCCTGGTTGATGTCCACGATCACGTTGCCGTCGTAGTCTTTTATTTTTTCGAGCGATACGCGACCTACAATCCGGTCGCGCAGGGGCTCGATGATCTCGCCGGCTTCGACGATACCTTCGACGTAGATGCCGTCGACCGTACCGCAGTCATACTCGCTGATGATTACATCCTGCGCCACGTCGACCAGACGACGGGTAAGGTAGCCCGAGTCGGCCGTCTTCAGCGCCGTATCAGCCAGACCCTTGCGAGCGCCGTGAGTAGAGATGAAGTACTCGAGCACCGTCAGCCCTTCACGGAAGTTAGCCGTGATCGGACTCTCGATGATTTCGCCGGAGGGCTTGGCCATTAGTCCGCGCATGCCGGATAGCTGGCGAATCTGTTGTTTCGATCCGCGGGCGCCGGAGTCCGCCATAACGTAAATCGGATTAATGAAGCCTTCCTTGTCCCGCTGCTGCATCTGGCCAAACATCTCGTCCGCGACCTTCTCAGTGATGGCGGACCAGATTTCGATGACCTTGTTGTAGCGCTCGCCGTTGGTGATAGCGCCGTCCAGATACTGCTGCTGAACGCTCACCGCCTGCTTCTCGCCGTCGCGCACCAGGGTCTTCTTGTTGTCCGGGATCACCATGTCATCAATGCCGATCGACAAGCCCGCTTTGGTCGCAAAACGGAATCCCAGGTCCTTAACCTCATCCAGCATCTTGACCGTGGTCTCCAGTCCGAATCGCAGGTAACAATACGTGACCAGTTGTCCGATACCCTTCTTTTTGAGCAGGCCATTGATGTAGGGCATGCCTTCGGGAAGGTGATCGTTCAGAATCGCGCGGCCGACCGTAGTATTCAGGAAGCTGCGCTCGTACTTTACCGGCTCGGTGTGGATGATCTCCTGGTCGTCATACGCAGCGGTCAGGTCGATGACTTCACCGGTGTGCCGCAAACGAATGGGCGACAGGGTTTCCACTTCGCCGGCTTCCATGGCCAGCAGAACCTCTTCAATGTTGGCGAAGGCCCGACCCTCGCCCTTGGCGCCGGGTTTGCCTTTGGTCAAGTAGTAGAGACCCAGCACCATGTCCTGCGTAGGCACAGTGATCGGCTGTCCGGACGCTGGCGACAAAATGTTGTGGGACGACAGCATCAGCACGCTGGCTTCAACCTGAGCTTCCGGAGACAGCGGAATGTGAACCGCCATCTGGTCGCCGTCGAAATCGGCGTTGAATGCGGTGCAAACTAGCGGGTGAATCTTGATCGCCTTACCCTCGACCAGCACCGGCTCGAAAGCCTGAATGCCAAGGCGGTGGAGGGTGGGAGCGCGGTTTAACAGCACGGGATGGTCCTTAATGACTTCTTCCAGGATGTCCCAAACGATGGATTCCTGCTGCTCCACCATTTCCTTGGCTTGCTTGATGGTGGTGCAGTGCCCGGTCTGCTCCAGACGGTGGTAGATGAACGGCTTGAACAGTTCAAGAGCCATCTTCTTGGGCAGACCGCACTGGTGCAGCTTGAGCTCGGGTCCGACCACGATGACGGAACGTCCCGAGTAGTCCACGCGCTTGCCCAGCAGGTTCTGGCGGAAGCGTCCCTGCTTGCCTTTGAGTGTGTCTGAGAGCGACTTCAGTGGACGATTATTGGCACCACGCAGCACACGGCCGCGACGGCCGTTATCGAACAGGGCGTCTACCGCCTCCTGCAGCATGCGCTTTTCGTTGCGCACGATCACTTCTGGCGCATGCAGGTCCATCAGCTTCTTTAGCCGGTTGTTGCGGTTGATTACTCGGCGATAGAGGTCGTTGAGATCGGAGGTGGCAAAACGCCCACCATCCAATGGAACCAGCGGGCGCAGCTCTGGCGGAATGACCGGGATAACGTCCAGGATCATCCAGTTCGGTTTGTTGCCGCTCTTGCGGAACGCCTCGACCACTTTCAGGCGCTTGGCATACTTGAGCCGCTTTTGCAGCGAGCTCTCATTTTTCATCTTCTCGCGGAGTTCACTGGACAAGCCTTCGATGTCCACGCGCTTGAGAAGCTCCTTGATCGCCTCCGCGCCCATCATGGCCTTGAAGCCTGCAGGCCGGAACTGCTGGTCCAGTTCGCGGTACTTCGCTTCGTCCTTGATGACTTCGTGGTCTTTGACTGGCGCGTCACCGGGCTCGACCACCACATAGGCCTCGAAATAAAGAACGGACTCGAGATCGCGCAGCGAGATATCGAGCAGGTGGCCAATGCGGCTGGGCAATCCTTTGAAGAACCACACGTGCGAGCAGGGCGACGCCAGCTCAATATGGCCCAGGCGCTCGCGGCGGACTTTGGACAGCGTAACTTCCACACCGCATTTGTCGCAGATCACTCCGCGGTGTTTCATCCGCTTATACTTGCCGCAGAGACATTCCCAATCGGTTACTGGGCCAAAGATTCGGGCGCAGAACAATCCATCGCGCTCCGGTTTGAACGTGCGATAGTTGATGGTCTCCGGTTTGGTTACTTCGCCGTGCGACCAGCTCCGGATTTTTTCCGGGGAAGCCAGACTGATGCGGATAGCATCGAAATCGGCGATAGGATTTGCCATGTCAAAGGGGCTCGAACGATACAAGGTGTTCCTCTGCTTCCTGCGGTCGTGCGCCACCGCGGGCGGCTCCTGAAATCAAGTAGCTCGTGGTCAGTGACCAGTGGCCACCTATTCTTTGTGGCTGCAGGGCTTAGGAGCATGCGCTGCGAGCCTTTTCTTCAAAATCTCTACCGGCGATTCCGAGTTTAGGGCTATCACTCGCCAATATTCCCAGCAACTAGCCCCTGTTCTTAATCCGCTGCTGCCGCCACCACCGGCTTCTTCTCGCCGGCCTTAATCAATTCCACATCCAGACAAAGCGACTGCAGCTCACGAATCAGCACGTTGAACGATTCCGGCACGCCCGGCTCCATGGCAGCTTCGCCCTTGACGATGGCCTCATAGATCTTGGTGCGGCCGTAAACGTCGTCGGACTTCGCTGTCAGCAACTCCTGCAGGATGAAAGCTGCGCCATAGGCTTCAAGCGCCCAAACTTCCATTTCTCCGAAGCGCTGACCGCCGAACTGCGCCTTACCTCCCAGCGGCTGCTGGGTGATCAGCGAGTACGGTCCGATCGAACGAGCGTGGATCTTGTCATCCACCAGGTGCGAGAGTTTGAGCATGTAGATGTATCCGACCGTAACCGGCTGTTCGAACTTGTCGCCGGTCATGCCGTCATACAAGTAGGTCTTGCCCGATTCCGGCAATCCCGACTGCCTAAGCAACGCTTTAATCTCACCTTCACGCGATCCGTCGAATACTGGTGAACCCATGTACACGCCTCGGCTTAGGGTTGGAGCCACTGCCATCAGCTCGTCATCACTTAGGTCAGCAATGGTTTCTGCCAGGGTCGTGTCCTTGAACAGGGCTTTGAGTTCGCGCCGGATAGCCTCTTCTTTCGTGTTCTCGGCAAGCATTTGCGTGATCTTCTTACCCAGTTCGTGTCCCGCCCACCCCAGGTGAGTTTCGAGAATCTGTCCCACGTTCATACGACTAGGAACGCCCAGGGGATTGAGGACGATTTCCACCGCCGTACCGTCTTCGAGGTAGGGCATGTCCTCGTCCGGCAGAATGCGGGCAATCACGCCTTTATTGCCGTGACGGCCAGCCATCTTGTCGCCCACACTCAGCTTGCGCTTCATGGCGATGTAGACTTTGACCAGCTTGATGACGCCCGGGGGCAGTTCATCTCCCTTGGTCAGCTTATCTTTCTTCTCGTTGACGATCTTCTTAAGCACGTCAATCTGACGTGAGGTCATCTCTTCGATCTCGTCGATCTGCTCATTCACCCGCGGATCTTTGTCGGCATACTTGATACGCTTCAGGTTCCGAGTGGAAATGCGCTCGATCGTATCGCGGTCGAGGATCGTGTCCTTGGTCAGGAGGCGCTTGTTGGTGCGCTCGTCGTGCAGATCCGCCTGCACCTCCTTGCCGCCCAGGATGTTCTCCAGACGCTTGAGGCGCTCGTCGGTAAGAATCCGAATCTCGTCGGAAAGATTCTTTTCCAGCTTTGCGATCTGCGTCGCTTCGATCGCCTTCGCACGCTCGTCCTTCTCCTGGCCTTTGCGGGAGAAGATCTTTACGTCGACGATTACGCCCTCGATGCCCGGCGGGCAGTAGAGCGAAGCATCGCGGACGTCACCAGCCTTTTCGCCGAAGATGGCGCGTAGCAGCTTCTCTTCCGGCGTGAGCTGGGTTTCGCCCTTGGGCGTGACCTTGCCTACCAGGATGTCGCCTTGTTTAATACTGGCGCCAATTCGGATCACGCCCGCTTCGTCCAGATTCCGCAGCATGGATTCGCTGACGTTGGGGATGTCGCGGGTGACCTCTTCCGGCCCCAGCTTGGTATCGCGCGCCTCGATCTCATACTCTTCGATGTGGACCGAAGTGTAGTAGTCCTCTTTCACCAGTTTTTCCGAGACCAGGATTGCGTCTTCGAAGTTGTAGCCACGCCACGGCATAAATGCGACCAGCACGTTTCGTCCCAGCGCCAGTTCCCCATGGTCAGTGCAGGGACCGTCCGCAATCACCTCGCCCTTCACCACCCGATGTCCCTTCACCACGATCGGCTTCTGGTTGATGCAAGTGTTCTGGTTGGAACGCTTGAACTTCGTGAGCTGATAAATGTCGCTGCCCACTTCGCGGGAGAGCTGTCCAGGATGATGCTCACCCTCGACGCGCACAATAATGCGCTCTGAGTCCACCGAATCGATGATGCCGTTGCGCTTGGCCAGAATGACGGCTCCAGAATCGCGCGCGGTCACGCCTTCCATCCCCGTACCAACAATCGGGGCTTCCGCGCGCAGCAAGGGAACAGACTGGCGCTGCATGTTGGCGCCCATCAGCGCCCGGTTCGCGTCGTCGTGCTCCAGGAAGGGCACGAGTGATGCCGCCACGGACACCAGTTGCTTCGGACTGACGTCGATGTAGTCAACTTCGTCACGGTTTACCAGCACGAAGTTGCCGGCTTTACGGGCGTTTACTAGATCGCCTACGATCCGGCCTTTGTCATCCAATTCCACGTTAGCCTGCGCGATCGTGTGCCGGTCTTCTTCCCACGCCGAAAGATAGAATGAGAAAGGCTCCAGCTCCGCGGGACGCTTGCGACGTTCCTTCAGTTCAGCGTTGTTCTTTTCCGCCTCGTGCTTCTCCAGGTGATCGCCCACCTTATAATCGCCATCGCCGGCGTTTACTACGCTCACGTAGTCGAGCACGCGGCCACTTTTCACTCGGCGGTACGGCGACTCGATGAAGCCGTAATCGTTGATCCGCGCATAGCAGCTCAAAGACGAGATCAGGCCAATATTCGGACCTTCAGGCGTTTCAATCGGGCAGATACGTCCGTAGTGCGTTGGGTGTACGTCGCGGACTTCGAATCCCGCTCGCTCCCGCGACAGGCCGCCCGGCCCAAGAGCCGAAAGACGCCGCTTGTGGGTAATTTCTGACAGCGGATTGGTCTGATCCATGAACTGCGAAAGCTGCGACGAACCGAAGAATTCGCGAATAGCCGCCATCACTGGCTTGGCGTTCACCAGATCGTGTGGCATGGCCGTCGACATTTCCTGGTACACGCTCATCTTCTCTTTGATGGCGCGTTCCATGCGCACCAAGCCAATGCGGAACTGGTTCTCGAGTAACTCGCCCACCGCGCGCACCCGCCGGTTTCCCAGGTGATCGATGTCGTCCACAGTTCCGATGTTCTTGCGCAGCTTGAGCAGGTAACGGATGGTTCCGTAGAAATCCTCTGGCTCCAGCGTGCGATTGTCGAGCTTGGTGGCGTCCTGATTTTCAAACAGCTTGATGTTGAACTTCAGCCGGCCCACGCGTGAGAAGTCGTACTTGCGTGGATCGAAGAACATGCCATGGAAAAGCGCCGTCGCCGTATCAAGCGTGGGCGGATCACCAGGCCGCAGCTTGCGATAGATTTCGATCAGCGCTTCCTGCGGAGTCTTCACTGCGTCGCGCTTTAGGGTCTGGCTGATCACCGTGCCTACGTCATCCCGCTCGGGGAAGAACAGGCTCAGTTCCACCACGCCGGAGTCCAGAATCTTCGACAGCTTGTCCGCGGTAAGCTCGGAGTTGGCCTCGAGCAAGACCTCGCCCGTGGTAGTATCCACCACGTCACCAGCTACCCACGCGCCTTCCAGGTCAGCAACGTCTACTTCGATCTCGCTGATCTTCGCCTTCTGAATATCCTTCAGGGTTGCCGCGTTGATCTTACGTCCGGAATGCGCAATCTCCTCGCCCGACTTGCTCTTGATGCTGTGGGCCAGTTTCATCCCCAGCAGGTTGGTGGGTTTTTCGCTGGCGGAATCAATCGTCCAATAGAGCTTCTTGTCACGCACCACTAGGCGATCCACGGTGTAGAAAGTCCGCAGGATGTCCTCGCCGGAGCGCAGACCTAGCGCGCGCAGAAAGATGGTGCCCAGGAACTTGCGCTTGCGGTCAATGCGGACGTAGAGAACGTTTTTCTGGTCGTATTCGAACTCCACCCACGATCCGCGATAGGGAATGATCTTGCCCAGGAAGTAGGTGCGATTGTTGGCAGTTTCAAAGAAAACTCCGGGCGAACGGTGCAACTGGCTCACGATCACTCGCTCGGTGCCATTGACGATGAAGGTGCCGTTATCGGTCATCAGCGGCACATCGCCAAAGAAAACTTCCTGTTCTTTGATGTCGCGAATGGAACGGTTGCCAGTCTCCGCATCTTTCTCGTAGATGGTGAGCCGCATGGTGACTTTGAGCGGGGCCGAGTACGTCATGCCACGCTCTTCGCACTCGCTCACGTCATATTTCAGTTGCAGCCCAACCGGGTCGCCGCACTTGCTGCAGAAATCCGGCGTGTTCGCGTTATACGTGCCGCACTTCGTGCACAGCACTTCGCCGGGATGGAAGGGATCCGTGATGACGGTGGATCCGCAGTTCTTGCAAGTGGTGCGCAGGTGGTGCAGACCTTTAAGGTGGCCGCACTTGCACTCCCAGTTGCCGATGGCATAGTCCACAAACTCCAGTTGCGACACGTTGCGGAAATCCGTGATCGGAAACACGGACTGGAAAACCGCCTGAAGCCCAGCATCGTCGCGCTCACTGGGCAAGCGATCCATTTGCAGGAAGCGATCGTAGGACCGCTTCTGGACCTCGATCAGATTCGGAATCTGAATCGTGGCCGGAATTTTGGAAAAATCAAAGCGTTTACGGAAGGTATTATTCTTCGCCATTCAGATGACTCCCAACTTTCGAGCGCAGCCGCCGGCTGCGACAAACTGCGGAATGTGAGGACGCGCCCCGCGCGCCGCGGCATTTACGAGTGTTCAAAATCAGAGAAAATACGCATGCGCCCGTAGGGACATAACTCCCCACAGGCGCCATTTGCGACGCTTGGCCTTTGTTGAATTGTTTCTTTCCGCGCCAGTCTCTAAGGCCTGTTCCGGTTCCGCTGCCGCGAAACAGTCTGCCAACCCTTTGTCGCGGCCCTCCCCGCTTCCATGGGTCTAGCTGGAGTTGAGGGTCGCACTCACTTCGATGAAGTGGGAAAGCGGTGTGTATATAGATGCTACCACCACTTCCAAAGCTTCACAAATAGAGATCGATCGATTCCTTCGAATTTGCACTGCCCGCGTTCTGGCGGACCGGTGGAGATAACGGCCGATGGGCCCGCCCCCGCAAGGCAATTACTTGACCTCTACTGTGGCTCCCGCTTCAGTGAACTTCTTCTTGATAGTCTCCGCCTCTTCCTTGGAGATGCCTTCTTTCACCGTTTTAGGCGCGCCATCTACCAGGTCCTTCGCTTCCTTCAAGCCAAGGCTGGTAACCTCGCGCACCGCTTTGATTACATTGATCTTATTTGCGCCGACTTCCTTGAGGACGACGGCAAACTCCGTCTTTTCCTCCGCCGGAGCTGCGCCCGCTGCCGCTGCTCCTCCGCCAGCAACCATTACCGGTGCTGCGGCTGCCGCCGAGACGCCGAGCCGCTCTTCCAGTTTCTTCACCAGTTGCGCCGCATCGAGCAGCGATAGGCCTACGATTGAGTCTTCTAACTGTTGCAGATCCGCCATGTCTATTTCTCCAGTTTTGTGCGTATTTCGCTATCCCGCAGCCAAGTTTCCAGTGCAACCAGGCTCTTGTTCCGCCGCGCCAGACGCGCCGCGGACTCGAACCCGCGCAACCCTCGACTACTGATAACCAAACTTTTTCGGACGGCTTTCGTCGTCCCCAACTTTTTCGTCTGTCATCCTGAGCGGAGCGCCCTTTGCTTCGCGGAGGACCCAGGCGCGCGTTTGGCGCGCAACCCTATCATGCTTCTTTGAACTTCTTCTTCTCCACGCCTTGGCCGACCACTACCGCCAAGTCGCGGCCTACGGCGTTCATCACCGTAACCAGCCGCTGCGCCGGAGCGTTGATCAGAAACAGCAGTTTGGAGTAGATTTCTTCCTTCGACGGCATGGTGGCCAATGCCTTGATCTCATTGATCGAGATCACGCGGCCTTCGACTACTCCCGCCTTGAAGGTGAACTCTGGATTGTCCTTGGCGTATTTTGAAAGCGCCTTGGCCAGGGCAACCGGATCGCCAGATGTGTAGGCGATCGAAGTAACCCCCGAAAGGTTCTTCAAAATCTCTTCAACCTTGGTGCCCTTAGCAGCGCGTTCCACCAGCGTGTTCTTTACCACCCGGTATTTGGCGCCGGAGCCTCGCAACGTCTTGCGCAACTCATAATCCTGGGCCACAGTGAGTTTGCTGTAAGTGGCGACGATCATGCTCGACACCTTCTTCAGCTCGCTCCCCAGTTGCTCAACCTGTTCTGTCTTCTTTGCTTTGGTGACTGCCATCTTTCAATCCCTTCCCAACTCGTGTGTGACGTGTCTCGGACCCCTCCAGACTGAGCGCAACTCGGCGATTACGCTTTCGCTGCGGTCTCGACCGGGGTGGTATCAATAGAGATCCCTGGCCCCATGGTGGAACTCAAATAGCATCCCTTGATGTACTTGCCCTTGGCCACCGAGGGCTTGGCCTTGATCACGCTGGTGATCAGCACTCGCGCGTTCTCTACCAATTTCTCAGGCGGAAACGAAATCTTTCCCACCGGGACATGCACCAGCGCGGTTTTGTCAGTGCGGAATTCGACCTTGCCAGCTTTGACTTCCTGAACTGCCTTGGCCACATCAAACGTCACCGTTCCCGTCTTCGGATTCGGCATCAACCCTTTCGGGCCGAGCACTTTGCCTAGCCGTCCGACCGACTTCATCACGTCAGGGGTGGCAATCAGCGCATCAAAATCGGTCCAATTCTGTTTGCTGATCTTCTCCACCATTTCCTCGCCACCGACAAAATCCGCGCCCGCCTGCTCGGCTTCCTTGACTTTCTCGCCGGTCGCGATGACCAGAACCCTCTTCGACTTGCCCAGACCGTGCGGCAGCACAACCGTGCCGCGCACCATTTGATCGGCATGCTTAGGGTCGACGCCGAGACGCATCGTGACTTCCACCGTCTCATCGAACTTGCTGTACTTGACTTTCTGCAGCAACGGCACCGCATCCTGCAGCAGATACGACCGGGGCTCGACTGCCTGCCTCGCCTTTGTAATGTTCTTTCCCGCTTTTTTCATTTTGTCTTCCTCGTCTCCCACCGCCCTATCGTTGTTCTGATGAACCGTGGTGTTTTCGACTGTAAAACCTATCCTGTCATCCTGAGGCGACACGCTTTTCGTCGCCCAACGACCCAGAGTGAGCGACCGCGCCAACCTCGCGAGGCGACGTTGGAGTAACCCGCGACGCGAGCTTCCTTATCCCACTACCTCAATCCCCATAGACCGAGCTGTTCCCCGGACGCTTTTCACGGCCGCATCCACCGACGCCGCATTCAGGTCCGGCATCTTCTGTTTCGCAATGTCTTCGACTTGCTTGGCCGTGACCTTGCCCACTTTGTCCTTATTCGGTGCGCCCGATCCCTTAGCAATGCCCGCCGCGCGCTTCAGAAGGATCGAAGCCGGCGGTGTTTTGGTAATGAAGGTGAATGTGCGGTCGCTATAGACCGTCACCACCACCGGGATGATGAGCCCTTCGAGTTCCTTCGCACTGGTGCGGGCGTTGAACTGCTTGCAGAACTCCATAATGTTGATCTGCGCCTGTCCCAACGCCGGACCCACCGGAGGCGCAGGCGTTGCTTTGCCCGCCGCAATCTGAAGCTTTACTGAACCTGTCGCCTTCTTTGCCATTTACTCCATCCTCAATCTCATCGCCATTAAGCCACCTTCTCTACCTGGTTAAACTCCAACTCCACCGGTGTCGAACGGCCGAAAATCGTGACCATCACCTTGAGCGTCTCGCGGTCTTCGTTGACTTCATCCACTACACCGGTAAAGCTGGCGAACGGCCCTTCCGTAATCCGCACGCTCTCGTTCTTTTCAAACTTGACCTTGAGCTTGGGTTTGTCCTTGGCCTCGCCCACGCGATACACGATGTGCTGGACTTCTTCTTCCGAAAGCGGGGTGGGCTGCTGCCCTGTGCCCACAAATCCCGTGACCCGGGGAGTGGACTTCACCACATGCCAGACGTGGTCGTCCATGTCCATCTCGACCAGCACATAGCCGGGATAAAACATGCGCTCGACGGTATATTTCTTGCCCCCGCGCACTTCGGTGACGGCCTCCGTAGGAATGAGCACCTTGCCGATTTTTTCCTGCAAGCCGAAGGCCTGGACGCGCGACTCCAGCGACTCCTTCACCTTGCGCTCAAAGCCCGAATAAGAGTGGATGATGTACCACTTCATGTTCGGGTTGCGGGGAGGCTCCGGCGCTCCGGAAGCTCCATCGGAAGGCGGCGTTCCGCTTCCCGGATCTTGCGGCCCTGCGCCGCTGGCTCCGGCTTCGTTCTTTTCTTCGTCCTGCATAATGATGCTCTTCACGCTCCAGCTTTCCCTTCCTGTGCGGTAACCCTTAGTTTTAGTGGAGCACGTAATGCATAACGCGATCCAGGATGGTATCGACCACGAAAAAGTAAACGCCAAAAAGGAAGACGGTCACGATTACCACCGCCGTGGTCGCCTGCACTTCCTTGAAAGTCGGGGCGGTCACCTTCTTCATCTCGGTACGAACGTCGTTATAAAAACTCTTGATCCGCTCGGGCCAGGCTTTGATTCGGCCACCAAAGCTATCGTCGCTAGCTGCTGCCACTGAATTCCCCATTCTCATCGCCTCGACTTCTGTCTAACCTTCCCGCCGTCTTCCAAATTCTGGCAGGGGCGGAGGGATTCGAACCCCCAAGTTCGGTTTTGGAGACCGACAGTTTAACCGTTGAGCTTACGCCCCTAAAGTTCATTGACGAATTGAATGATTTACGAATTGTGGAATTTCAAAATTCGGCAATTCGTAAATTTAACAATCCATCAATTACTTCACTTCTTTATGCTGCGTATGCTTCCGGCAACGCGGACAAAACTTCTTCAACTCCAGACGCTCCGTCATCGTCTTACGGTTCTTGGTGGTCGAATAGTTTCGCTCCTTGCAATCGCCGCACTGTATCGTAATAATCTCTCGGGGCATTGTTACTACCTCAATCCTAACGTCTTTGGTTGACCAACTGGAAAATCCATCGAGAGGACATATTCCCAGCGAACCAAACTAAGTGATCGCCATCCTCGCGGTTCACACGAACCCAAATTCCGATATCGTCACTATCCTCAACCTTCACTGACAAGAATGGTGACTCTGCTAAATTCAGCGCCGCTTGCTTTAAGACTTCACGGCCTTCCTCGCTCAGCAGAACGGATGCGTCCCGTTCGCTGATCTTCACTGCCTTAAACCCACAAATGCTCGGTCAAGGATGTGGGCCAATCGCTGCTCGGAATCGGCGGAGCCACTGTCAAAGTAGTCGTCCACTACTGCCTCGTCGATTCTCAGCGGCAAGATCCTGCCGTTGACCTGTACCTCTACGTCAAATCGGTCCTGAATCGTTCTCAATGTAACCCGATTGATTCGACCATCGATGCCCAAAGCTGCTATGCGTTGCTCCAGCAACCGAGCCAATCGCTCTGTCTTAACCAGTAAGGCTTCCCTGCTTCGTTCCCCTGCAACCACGCTCCGTGCGTAACCCTCCTCGGGAATCCCCAGCTTCCTTGTACACGCTGCTCCTCGCTCAATCTGGGAAGTTGCTCAGCAGACAAGTTGCGAACTGCATCCCAATCTGCAGCACCAGATCTCCAACCATCCACAGCTATTTCCATAAGAACACCTACTGCACGATCTCGCTGATGGTGCCGGCGCCCACCGTGTGTCCGCCTTCGCGGATAGCAAAGCGCAAGCCCTTTTCCATCGCCACCGGCGTGATCAGCTCAATCACCAACTGTACGTTGTCGCCCGGCATCACCATCTCCGTGCCCGAGGGCAACTCCGCCACCCCGGTCACGTCCGTCGTGCGCAAGTAAAACTGCGGACGATAGCCCTTGAAGAACGGCGTGTGCCGCCCGCCTTCTTCCTTGGTCAAAATGTAAACTTCTGCCTTGAACTTGGTGTGCGGCGTGATCGATCCACCTTTCGCCAACACCATGCCGCGCTCCACATCTTCTTTGCCAATGCCGCGCAGCAAGAGACCGGCGTTGTCGCCCGCCAAACCTTCGTCCAATTGCTTCTTGAACATTTCCACGCCGGTCACGACCGTCTTGCGGGTTTCGCGGAAGCCGACGATTTCCACTTCTTCGCCGACCTTCACTTTACCGCGCTCGATTCGGCCGGTCACCACAGTGCCGCGTCCCGAGATCGAGAAAATATCTTCAATCGGCATCAGAAACGGCTTGTCCAGTTCGCGCTGTGGCTGCGGCACACTCTTGTCCACTGCCGCCATCAGCTCGTCAATCTGCTTCTCCCACTTGGCTTCCCCGTTCAGCGCGCCTAGCGCCGATAGCCGCACCACCGGAACATCGTCCCCGGGGAACTGATATGACTTCAGCAACTCGCGCACTTCCAGTTCCACCAGATCGAGCAGCTCGGGATCGTCCACCGCATCGCACTTATTGAGCGCCACCACGATGTAAGGCACGCCCACCTGGCGCGCCAAAAGCACGTGCTCGCGGGTCTGCGGCATCGGACCGTCGGTCGCCGCTACCACCAGAATCGCGCCATCCATCTGGGCCGCGCCCGTGATCATGTTCTTGATGTAGTCGGCGTGCCCCGGACAATCCACGTGCGCGTAGTGCCGGTTCGCGGTCTCGTATTCCACGTGCGCCGTGGCGATGGTGATGCCGCGGGCCTTTTCTTCCGGCGCGTTATCAATGCTGTCAAAAGACCGGAACACAATCTTCGGATTGTGCTTCTGCAACACCTTGGTGATGGCCGCCGTCAACGTGGTCTTGCCATGATCAATGTGACCAATCGTCCCCACGTTGCAGTGCGGCTTGTTGCGTTCAAATTTCTCTTTCGCCATATCCCTCAGCCTCTAGCTGTCTTAGCTGCTAGCTTGTCATCCATGTGGCGCGGGCACCCGCGTACGTCAATAGTACTGGAACAACTTCTTGAACTTGTGCCTCAACTCGGCATCAACCGTTTCCACCTTCGAGAGATAGAATTCGCGCATCTGTGCCTGGTCAGAGAGCGCCAAGGCTTCATACAAGCCCCGCGCTGTTTTTCCAGACTTGGCCAGGATGTCATCCACCTGCTCAAACACGCCCTTGGCCAGCGCCGACTCCAGGTCACGAACGCGGTTCCCGTTCCTGCGTACCCGCTTGAGGAGTTGTTCTACCTTGTCTTGTCCGAAGGCGCGGCTTATCGAGCCCTTGAGCTCCTCGAATTCTTTCTCATTCTCAACTTTTATGGCAGCCTGTTGAAAGCCCACCGATGCCGGCCCCTACCTTCAATTTCTGGAGCGGGAGACGGGAATCGAACCCGCGACCAACAGCTTGGAAGGCTGTGACTCTACCACTGAGTTACTCCCGCTCAGCGGCTAAAGCCGCTCATTTCTCCGACTCTCCGGCACGGCTAAAAGCCGTGCCCTTCCCAAATCATTCCCTAGACACCGAGAACCCCTCGCAACAAACGCTCGGGATTTCGGCCCCCGCTGGTCACACCCGCAGAACGCCTCAATCTCTGGAGCCGATGATCAGGATTGAACTGATGACCTCTCCCTTACCAAGGGAGTGCTCTACCAACTGAGCTACATCGGCTTAACCGCTACTCTGGGACACTCCGTCGCTTCTCGTCCGCCGCTTCGAGCTTCACCCGCCAGAAGTACAAAAGGGTTTTGAAGACGAACAAACTCAAAACCACCAACGTCGCCGTTCGCAATCTGACTTCGAACGCAAAGATCCGAATCGGCTCGTTCGATAGCGTTTGCCAAACCAGAAAAGCCAGGACCGCGTACGCAGTCAAGGCCAATGCAAGTTTCAGCTTGATATTCA
>Ga0207130_1009_pt1 | contig 85168 bp, 68 predicted proteins | sample Alteio_BWMinHeat_16_FD_153545 | JGI IMG/M metagenome (GOLD analysis project Ga0207130, IMG submission 153545) | Enriched cells from forest soil in Barre Woods Harvard Forest LTER site, Petersham, Massachusetts, United States -... | ecosystem: Environmental > Terrestrial > Soil > Temperate forest >... | reverse complement strand
TCAGGTGTTTATCAACCTAACTGGTGTAAACAATCAGCAGAGAATCGCAATCACCTTAACCGTCAATGATGGATTGAATACAGGCCCTGTCGAATACGACATTCGATGCCGAGGTTCCCAGAGAGGGGCAATTTAACTTCGAAGGGAGGGGTGATGGAATCGTGGGTCTTACGAGACACGGCGCCGTCCGGCACGATCCCGCCTTCACAAGCAGCATTGCCGAGGACCGTATAGGTCGCCGCCGGATGGCCGTTATCGCGCTGCGCTTTAACAAACGTATGGTCAACCAGCAGGTTCGACCGTTCCAGGGTATCATTTGCAGGTGTATCGCCCGTAAATGTTCTTCCGTTCACCGCGCCCAGCAGGTCTCCTGGTTGTGGATTTCCGAAGACGGATTTTGGCACGATGATATTAATCGTACCATCAGGATTGGCGTTGCTTCCCGCCAGCGCGTTGGCGATCTTCGTTTCTGTTGGGACGCCTATCACCAGACCAACCACAGCGGTAGCAATCGTGCCATACTCGAAGGTTGGGACACTGCTCGTGTCGGTTCTCATGCCGACGTAAAACTGCTGGCCGTTGGCCGCGTAGGAATCCCACACGATGCGCCACCGGCTGCTGGCCGGCAGGCCGCTGGCGAGGCTCGTCACCTTCATTTGAAACATAAAGTTGCCCGGCAAACTGGCCGGCTCGGCCACAGCAATGTATTCAATCGCGAGTGAGGCCGGCGCTACTCCCGCGCCGCCTGTTTGTTCGGGGTGACCCGGCGGCGTCTTTTGGACGATCAGACCGGTGCAGCCGTTGCCCACATAAGGCGCGGCAACTTCGTTGTTGGGGCAGGAGAGGCCGACCGCATTTACTGCGACAACTTTGTAGTAGTATGTCTTCGTGATATCGGTGGCAGTTAGATCATCGAATCTAGTTTGAGTGCTCGGTACTGTTGTCAGCAACGTCTCGGCGCCGCTGGCTGTCGCTCGCAAAATTTGATAACTGGTGATAGGCGAATTGCCGGTGTCAGCTTCAGACCATCCCAGGTGAATGGTTCGGCCAACGCGGCGCTCCGTTACCAAAGGCATTCCGGGCGCGGATGTAGAGCTTGTGGGATCGAATGCAGCAACCAGCCTCCGCCCGCTCGATTGCCGTGCGATCGCGCCCCTGGCCGCGTAGGAGTTTCCATTAACGGCAGAGGAACCGTCCGGATTGACCGGCGCCTGCGCGCAGTCGCCATCCGGACAGCCATCAACATATCCGACCTCGATCCGGCCCTGGTTATCGACAGTCAAACCGATAAAGTCGAGCAGGTTTCGGCAGATATCGGCACCGCCTTGTGTCCAGATACAACCGCGCTGCAGCGGGTCGTTAGGAGTTGCGTCGGTCGTCGTCCAGGTTGCGCCTCCGTCGAAAGTTGCCGCAACGTAAAGATGCCAGACACCAGTAAAGCCATGTGATGAAGCAGCCCCTGCCTTGGTCGAGCCTAAGAAAGCGACGGCAGCGCGGTTAGCGTCGGCTGCGGTCACGTAGGGGTAGCCCGTGGTCACCACCCCCACGGGTGCGCCGATATTATAGACATTGGCCCAGTTTGTTCCGTGCTGATCGGCGGTCGCAACTACCGGAGTTCCGTCTCCGTTGGCCATGATGAAGTAAAGCTTGCCGTTATTATCTGTCGCAACCTGCGCGTCGATGATGTCCCCTGGCGATGAGGTGCCTGGAACGTGCTGAATAACCCACGAGTTCGGTAGGCCGTTGTTTTCTGAGACGATTACAGACCCCATGCCGTCGCAGTTTTCCGTCGGAACATAAACCGTTCCGTCCGGACCGACTTTGACGTGGCCATGTATCCCGATGCAGTGAGCATCCGCCACTGGATCGATTTCCACACCGGGACCGAATGTGTTTCCTCCGTCGACGCTCAGCGCACAACTCGCGTGCGGGAGTTGAACACAATAATAGACCGCATTGGGATAGATTGTACCCGGGGGACGCGGTGGGACGGGCGCATGAAAGGGACCGCCACCGATTGTCTCGTGGTCAATACCTTGCCCAGGGCCTGCTCCTTGGGAGGGTATCCAAGTTTGTCCGCCGTCGTCAGTCCAGGAAGTCTTGCAAGTGGGACTCGTCAGAGTGAGTTCCGCCGCGAATGTGCGGCCGGTTAGCCGATCAGTAAAGCCGATCGGGTCTTGATCAACCCCTTGCGAGGTCTTGGCCGGGCGATTCACCCATGTGTCCTTGGTGTGGGTTAAATTGCAGGTGTCATCGAACGTAACAAACAACGTTTGCAGGTCGGACTGGAAAGCGGTGACATTGGTGCTCCAATTCACACCGATGGAGGGTTCGCCCGCGTCGTGGGCGAGATATTCGACCGTGTTAACGGGTTGTCCCTGACTGCTCGTGGTAACGTTGGTCAAACCTCCCGGGCCCTCGAAGTTCTCAAACCCAAGTTTTGCTCCGTTATCCGGTGGTGCTCCTGGAAGCGCCACGATGGGGGCCTGGATGGTGGCGTTTTTACGCGGCGAGCCGGTTGTGGAAAATGCAAACACAACCAGCAAAATGCTGAACATGAAGAAGAGTGCGCCAAGCGTCGCGCGCGCCCGTATGGAGGAGGGATTTTTTTTCATAATAATTTCGACTTGAATGCGGATCTATTTCCGGCCTTAGCAGGAAATAATTTGTTCGTTCATTACCCTAATCGGGAATCAACAAAAAAACGGACGCATGCCCGGCCATTCTCTTTCGAAAATGTCCAACTACTTAGCCGGGCTTTGTATGGTTATTGCAGGCGCGCAAGTGCCTTCTCGGCCAGCAGTTTCGATTTGTTGAGCCTGGTCTCGTCGTTGTCCGCACCGCCGATGCCGATTCGGATGAAAGCATCTTTCTTTAACACATAAAGCGCGCCGCCGACACGAGTGCTCATCCAATAAGCTTCCTCACCGATGCCTTCGATCTTTTTGGCCTTCGACTCTTCTTCGCCTCTCTCTCGGCTCTGGTCACGGAGGCTCTCGCTTTTTTGCCGATCGTCTTCCCGTTCTTTTTCCTGACCGCCCCCGAAAGTCTTCCTCCAAACATCCTTCAAATTGCCTTTGGTCGGCGAGTCAGGATCGCTCCGCGTTACCGAGAGATCGATCGACCTGCTGAATTCCATTGTCATATAAAAACAATCCCCCATTTGCAAACCTCGGTTTGAACGTCCGGTGCTTTTCGCCTCTTTGACCGGGGATCCTTGAACGGCTTCGATCTCCTCGTTTTTAATTAGCCCGCAGACATCAAACTTTGCGACATTCGATTCCTGACTGGGATCCCCAGGCTTGGTTTGAGATTCTGACGATCCTGGTGATGCAGCCCGCCTACCGCAGGCGCCGACAGCCAACGATAAATAGCAGACTAGAGCGATCAAAATGGTTGTACGCATCGGAAAGATTCCTCCACTAAGGATGTTCGGACCTTCATCTCAGTCGGACGATAAGCCGGCAACAACCAGGCCGGTGAGCAAAAACACGACCGCGGCCGAGAGCAAACAATAACGGCAGAAGGCATGCAGCAAGACCGCTTGCACAAACAAGAACCAAAGCGTGACCGCGAACATTGCCCAGATTAACCAAACAAATAATCTGCGCGCGCCCGCATAGCCAAAGCCGGCGAACGTGGCCAAGCTAAACACGCCGAAATATCCAATGACACCGAAACCTGCGACGGGAATGCGGCCGATGTGTGCGTAACCACTGCCGAGAACTTTAAAGCAATCCGGCGATCCCCCACAGAGAGCGGTCTCGCCGGTGAGATACAGCACGGTCAGATAAGTAGCATCGGCCAGCCCAGCCAATGAGACTAATGCCGCGAGGATGTAGAGAATGCTGCGTGCGCGTGATACGCTCAATTGTTGTATCCTTCCTTCCAAATGCGCGCTCAAGTTGACGGCTTCGCCTTCACCGCCGCATCAACGGCGGCGCGGATATTTCCCGGGTTTAAAGAGGTAGGTTCCAAGGCGCGGTTGTTAAGAAATATCGTCGGCGTATTTTGCACCCCAAGGGACACTCCGTGTTCTTGATCAGCTGCAACCCGCGCTTTAACTTCATCGCTCTCCATGTCCTTTTTGAAACGATCAACATTTAATTTAAGGGTTCCGGCAAAAGAATTAAATAATTGGCGCGCATCAGCTGCCTTACTCCAGACTGCTTGCTCTCGATAGAGCAGATCGTGCATCTCCCAAAAGCGGCCTTGCAGGCCGGCAGCTTCGGCCGCACAGGCCGCTTCGCGCGCATGCTGGTGAGTTATGAGCGGGAAATGATGAAAAATCACCCGCAAATGTGGATCGTACTCGGTTTCCAATTGCTTGATCGGACCGGCTAGGACACCGCAGGGCGGGCACTGAAAATCGCCGAATTCTTCCAGCGTGACGGGGGCATCAGCGTGGCCGCGAATGTGCATCGAACTGTTATCCGTCTGCCGTCCCTCTGAGCGACCTGTCGACGCGGTTAGAGTTGGCGGCCGCTTGGCGCGATACAAAACAATTCCGCTGCCAAGCGTGAGCAATCCGACCGCCGCAACGATGATGAAGGGAAGGTATCGTTTCATAGAACAAGTCTATCCAAGCAGGTTCCTGAAATTTGGCTAGTCCGTGCAAAAGCGCACGTTCAGTTTTCCTATGTGGTCGGTCTTTCGTCGAGGTACTGATCTTGGAGGAGGCGAGGGAAGTGATGTCAGCGTCTGTTTTCGTGCTACGAAAAGGTTGGCTGAATCGATGTTACCACTGGTGTTAATATGATCCTAGCAGTTTGGATCCCGTGAGGGTATGAAGAGTTGGCTGTCTCACCGAAAACATATCGCTAGAACCAACGTCGCCGGTGTCATTTACATCGATGAACAGCACCTCAGATCCTTGTCGAAACGATGCTACTACTGTTGCCAGCCAAGATCTGGTTTCTACTAGGGAACGCGGCTTCCGCTGTTGAGTTTATGGAAGGGCGTTGCCCGACTGTCTTCGCACCGCGGTAATATCGGCCGTGTTTACGACCCCGTCCAAAGTTACGTCCTGGCGGAAGTTTGATAAGACCGTCGGATTACCCGACTGCCTTCTGGTCTGCGTAATATCGGCAGCGTTTACCACCGCATCCTGAGTAGTGTCGCCAAAGAGGAGATTCAACGGCACATGAACGTCGGCAGTGCCGCCATTAAAGTCGTTCACCTTGATGAGATTAATTGTCAATCTCCGAGGAGCGATTGAGACGTTGTGGAGATTGATCGTTACCACATTATCGGTCACGCTAAAGGTAGCGGTCGGCGTATCCAACATGTTATTGCTCGAGACAGTCACATTGGTGAGCCTGACGGGAACGGGGAAGGTTACGATTACCTCATGATCTCTGCCGGCGTTCGGGGCCGGTGCGATGTCGCCGCCTGTATGTCTACGCATTTCTATGGCGGGGTTCGGAGGCAATAAATCGATATCGAATGGGCTGGCCGCTCCATGCACTTTGCGCGAAACCGCACGGACTGGCGCTGGTATTACGGCGGCACAGGTAGGAAACTTGAAACTGCTGATGCGCGTCTGCCACGGCGCGCCGGGGTCCACCACCGGAAAGTCGGTAAAGTATTCATTCACGTACCAAAAAGTACAACCATCGGCGGGATCAATCGTTAGGTCAGTATAATCACCCCACCTGCCGACGGGTGGAACGAAAAGAGCAACGTTCTCAGCGCCAGTACCGGCGAACAGTTGCGTTTCGCCTGACAGTTGACCGAGTGGATCGTTAGGAAGTCTGCCCGCAGCGGCAATCGATGGAAAATTTGCCGGCGACGAAGTGCTGTAACCTACTGCGATGTTTCCGGCGGCATCCATGGCGATGCTACCCATCCAGCGATATAAAGCATCGATCGGCGCAAACGTGCTCTGCTGATAGATCGACGGAGTGGCTGTGGCGAGCGTGTTCCCCGGTGCGTTACGCACTTCATACCAACGGACGCCGATGCGCGCGTCCGCTACCACACTGTGATTCAGCAAGAGCGATTCGTGATTACCAAAAAAGTTGCGGTAAACGAGCCGGAACATAAGGCGGTCGCCGAGCACATCTAATTGGTAGGGGCTGCCCATTTGTGGAACACAGGTGCCTTGGGCAAGGGTACACTGCGCTGGAGTCCACATCGCCACAGGCAGGGTGTAATCGGGCTGGCCGCTAAGGCCAAACGTGGAGTTATTAGTATTTGACCAGTCCACATGGAATTTCCAGATGCGCATGGCATCCGCGCCGAGCATCGGCGAGTTTATCTGGGAATCTACCTCGGCAAAGTAATTGGGTGATCCCGCTGGCGGGGGTGTTCCGTCGAGGTGGGAAGGCAACATACCGCCGAAGCCGCTGTTAACCACACCTTCATCAAAGAACACCATCCGCGCTGGCTGACCGATCAGCATCTTATCGCGCTCAAATGCGAATACACCGGCGCCGGCGAAGGTTTGTCCTGTGCCGGCGAACTCGTTGGTTGTCATATAGTAGGCGTCCGGCCACACGCCTAGCTTGGGATAATCATGAAAGACTGTGGTGCTCTGATCAAAGTCGTAAACGTAATATGCACCCGTTGGGTCCGAGCCGGTCGAGACGGCGATGCATTGCGCGAACGGACCACTGCCACCATTCACGGAGAATTGGCTAAGCACAAAGCGATCCGCCAGGTGGTCATAGACGACTACCGGGTCGCCGTCGTTGGTACCGGCGCAACGGCTGCCGGTCAATACGCTAAACAACTGCTGGATTTGGATAGGACCAGCGAGACGGGTGCCGGTCTTGCTGTAAACCGAATACGAGCTATTGACCATCTCGACGTAGTGGTTTGGTCCGACAGCGCCATTCGGATCGGGCGGGATGCAATTACCGCAACCGTCGGCTTGATTCATTCCTTCGAAGGTTTGAAGTGGCGTGGGTGCCGCTGGTCCCAGGCTCGCGACGGTTTGCTGCACGGGATCGTGCACGGGCAGCTGTGGTGGCGCATGGGGGGGATGGATTGGGCGGACTTCGTGAACCTCAAATGTCCCCGGGGCAAATGATGGCCGTGTCACCGGCAAGTCGCGTAGGTTGGCGGAGACACCGTTGGAGGTAGAGGCAACGGTCACTGGCTTGAACTGCACGGTACCTTGCGCGTCGGTCTCGTTTGATGGTGTGGGCGCCGCGAAACTGAACATAGCCAGCAAGGCACCCGCAGAACAAAGGACGAAAGCTGCAAAAATGCGCGGGCTAAAAATGCCGGACTCAGAAGAGGATTTTTTTTTCATGATAGGTTTCCTTATTGGGCCGTTACTGCTTCTAATCGAAACCGACGACGAAATGGCCGTATCAGGTGCAAGCTTTAACTCCGCTGGTCGCGTGAAAAATCTCTTCCAATCTATGGTGCTGCTCAGGCCGGAATGAAACGCGGGCCTGAGTTGTCTCACTCAATCTTACGCGAAACGATTTCTAGTGAATCTCTCCACCACCTATATGCGTGCGAGAGCTTTGTTCAGCCAGCGCTGTGGGTTTTATCTTCGCCCTTTAAATATTCGCGCCGATGACGCTAATGCGGATGAAGCATTTTTTTTTAACCCACAAAGAGCACGCCCATGGCTGCTTATGCGCCAAAGTCGGCGACGGCTCAACACGATGTTATTAACTGGCGGTTAGCAGGAACAAAAGCCGAAGCGGTTAAGGGTAAGCCTGTTTTCCGCCGCCGAGTCTATGGAAGGGCGTTGCCGGATTGTCTTCGCACCGCGGTGATATCGGCAGTGTTTATTACTCCGAGGAGTGCGACATCTTCGCGGAAGTTAGCGTTGGGATCGCCGTGAACCGGGTTGCCTGACTCTCGCCTGGTCTGCGTAATGTCAGCAGTGTTTACCACGCCATCGGCGTTGGTGTCGCCAACGAGCACACCCATTGTCGCTGAAACTGAAGGGCTGAAACCGCCCGCGTTGTCACTGAGATTGGCCAAGGTGACTGTGATATATTCGCCCCCGGGAGGATTCGGGGCGATGACGCCCTTGAGGTTGACAATGTACTGATGAGCGTCGGCGGTACTAATGGAACTGCTCGCGACTGAGCCGGTACCGGCGCTGACGGAAGCGCTACTCACGCTGGTTAGCGGATTGGCGAAGGTAAAAACCAGTGTATACGTGTTATTCGGCCCGCCGCTGCGACATTCAATTCCGGGACTACCAATCAGCGGCAGATTGATATCGCCCATAAATGGATTGGGGCCTGTCCCGTGGAATTTCCTGGATACCACGCTGTTTAATTGCACGGCCGGAAGCGACGCGTTGACGGCGGCTTCCGCGTTGATGAAGCCATATCCATCAATCGGAGTGTAACCATGTCCGATCTGATTGACCATGGTTCCGGTAAATGTCGATCCATCACTAATCGTTCCGCTGAACTTCATGCCATTGGGAGTAATCGTGCCCTCCGGAATAAGGACGCCGCCGCCCCAAATGTCCCCGGTGGCATCGTCAATCGTAGTACCGGCAGTTGGCATGCCCGTGTTGGGGTCTTGAACGACTGAAGAATGTTGTTCTCCGCGACCGATCGTGAAATGAAGAGACTTCCCGCTTGTGAAGTTCCCGGTGGGAAATTGCAGCCCCAAAGTCCAGAACTGTCCCGGCGTTGATGGAGCCGGGGCGGAATTGCTCGGCACGGCTACCACATCGGTAACCGCGAGGCTGTTAGGTAGGCTCGTCCCTACGGTAAAGGGCACACTCCCCGGCAGGAATACCACCCCGGGAAAGATGTTGCTGAAGTAAGTATTGCTGGCATCTACGCCGTTGTTGCCGCCAGTGACATTACCGCCTTCGCTGGCGAGACCATTGGGATTAAAGGTAAGACTACTCACATTGCCAGATCCGGTGTAGCTAACGCCAATCGAGTTTGGATCATTCTCTCCGGTACCGGTATTCGGGAGCGCACCGGGCGGCAGCGTTATGAGTTCGACCCCGCTGATCAAGCCGCCATTGTTATCGTTGTCGCTGTGGATCGTGACTGTAACTGTGCCACCGCCGGTCGTTGTGGCCGTGCCCGTCGCTGTCAACGGATCCAAGTCATGCGGAAAAGCGGTGGTATGAAGGATAGTTGTCATCTGCGCAGGCGTCACACTTCCAGACCCACCGTGTGCCTGTAAGACGAGCGCAGCGATAGCGGCCGCGTGCGGTCCGGCCGCGCTCGTGCCAAAGAAATTGGGGTTGGTATCGATGTCGCTGCTCGAATCGCTGCTGAAGAAGGATGTGTTTCCTCCATCTGCCGCCGCGACTGACGGCTGCTGGCGAATCAACGGCGGAGTGAGACGATGGTTGTTATCGTCAAAGTAAATCGTAGCCGGACCTGGCGAAGTGAAAAATTCGGGGATGCTTGGTCGGAAGACCGAGTAGGCAGCTGTGCCATTGCATCCGGCAGCGATGGCGTGACCACCAGTCGTAGGGGAACCGTAGGTGAAATATTCCGCGGGCCCGAGATTGGGAATTCCGTTTCCAGGCATGACCCACCGGACGTGCGTTGCCGGATGCGCTGCCGTGGGCGTATTTGCGCGCGCGATCAGGAATTGCAACTGAGTGGAGTTATCACCCATGATCGCTCCGACCTCGATTGGTTGATTGGTCGCGAGATTATTGCCGGTCAAAGACTTGCTGGCTACATAGGTGCCATTCGTGTCAAAGACGAGAAGGTTTAGGTCCGTCGTTACCAGCTGTTGCCCATTGGCAGTGTTGACTACGATGCTAAAGGTGCCGGTTGTGCCCATGCCGGGTCCACTCGAAAAGGCATCGACTTCGATCGAGTATTGCCCGGTAACTTGAGGAAAGAAAAAAACAGTTTCGTCCACTCCAGTGTCTTGAGTGAGGACCGTATTGCCACTGGGGTCGATGATTTTGATAATCGCATCGAAGTTACCGCTGGTGGCGTGTTCGGTGATCACATATTCTGTGCCTTGATTGAACGGTGGAAGTGGAGGCGCACTCGAGCCGTTGAATGTCACTGACATCGAAGTGGTGCCGTTGATCGATCCCGAGCTACTAAAGATCGGAGGCTGACTTAGCGTCGGAACAGTGGTGTCGTACGGATCATCCCACTGCATAACGACAAAGAAATTCGTTAACAGAAATTGGGCGAGGACAGCTGCACTGGGCACATTCACCGTCTGCGCGACATCTTGTTTGTTCGGATCGCTGCTGGGATCAAAGTTGTGGAAACCGCCCGCGTAAAGATTGGTGGGCACGTTGGCCAAATTGATATTTGTATTTTTGAGCGCCGTGTTCGTGACCGAGGTTAAGCCACTGCCATTTGGAACAACTCTCAGATCGGCATCGTAGCCGTTGATTCCAATGTCGTTGCCGGCTGAGGAAAAGTAGGAAACACCTGCCGCGTGCACATCGTTAATCCCTTCTCCGACGATTCCGGTTTGGAAGAACGGCTCATCGAAGTAGCCGACATCGTCACAAATTGTGTCTGCCTTGAATCCCTGCTGCGTGGCAGCGGGGTAAGTAAAGCCAGGCAGGCCGGCCAAGGCGCGGATGTTATTGGCAAAGCTGACTTCACCATTATCGGCGGTGGCAAACCCAATCCGCGCTTTTGGCGCCATCTTATAAGCGATCTGGCACATAGCGCGCCCTTCATCGGTCCCGGCCGGAAGGTCTTGGAGCACGACGACCGGCTGTGAATTAATGCTATTGCCCGCACCAGGAAGATCCTTCGTGCCAACATCTGTAGCCGCGCTCCCAGTGCCGCTGGTGCTGAAACTGTCGGATAAGCAACCAATAGACATGCCCGTGCCCTCCCAATCGACCGGCGCGCTCGGATTGTAGAGCTTGTTAATTTTATCGACGCGATGCTGGGTAACACCTTGATCGAAGGCGGTGCCGACCAAGCCAAGCGGGGTCGTTGCTACATTGGCGGCCGAAGGCTGGCTCTTCAGAACAGCACCATGGTAAGGCTTAAGTGAAAGTTGCACTGAACGCACACCATCGGTTTGCGACAATGCCACCACGTCATTCAGCGAAACATAACCTTCGATTACGCCTGCCCCGCGATATTTCGTATCAACCGCAGTAATTTTGAGCGACGCGAACTTCGTCGTCAGTGCTTGCTCGGCTTGGTCGAATGGGACGGTGCCGCTAAGATGAATGTCCACCATAAACTGCTTGGAAACGGGATCGGTGATGGCGTGCTCAACATAATTCGCTGCCTGCCGCGTGGCGTAACCGTTGTAGGTGGTCACACTTTTTCCTGCGACCAGGGTTGTGCCATCGGGTTTGGCTGAGTTGTCAGCTGACGGCGCGGCAATTTTCCCTTGCAGGATCAAATTGCTTTCAACCAGTTTGTCCAAACCGTTGCCGAGATTTTGCGGAACCGGTCTGGCGAAAGCAGGCGCGCCAGCGAGGACGGCGACAAGAGTGAGGCATAGAGCAAACGTGAATGGGCGGCGCAAGAAGGTGGAGTTTTTCATATTAGGTTTTGTAGGACTATGTCTGACAGAACTAACGTATTTTCAGATAGTTACGAACGAACTCGGAGTCGTCTTAAGATTCGAGATTGGCGGCAAATTGGATGTGCTGGCGCAGCACTTTTTACGAGACAATTATAATGTCGGGCAAGACCTGACAGTTCCTTGCCAAAGGGCTTGCACCTGGCCATGCGGGTCACGAGGAACGGGGCCACAGACCGGCGATCACGGGCGCGCGTTACGCCAAAAACGACCCGATCGGCTCATGCCCTAAAGCAGCCAGGGTAGCTGCCTCGACGTTATTTTAGGTCGTGTATCGTCTCACTGGAGCTCCGGAGATTAGGGAAGAACGTCAAAATTATGCTGGCGGGCAATGGAAATGTCCGTCCCATCGATGCGAGCCCTGGCGTCAAGATCCTTTCCTTTGCTTGTTAAGCGTAAGTTAAGAGTATTTTCCGCTGTTGGCTTATGGCAGGGCGTTGCCGGACTCTCTTCGCACCGCGGTGATATCGGCAGTGTTTACTACTCCGTCGGCAGTTACATCTTCACGGAAGTTTGACAAGGTCGCCGGGTTACCGGACTGCCTTCTGGTCTGCGTAATGTCAGCAGTATTTACCACGCGATCAGCGGTGGTGTCCCCAAAGAGCACACCCATCGGGATGGCGACGTTGCCGCTATTTAAGTTATCACTCACATTGTTCAATGTCACAGTGATGGTTTGCGTATTGTCGACCGCCGTTAGATTGACGGTAACCACTGCTCCATTAACGGTCACGCTGCTAACCGATCCGATCCCCGTTACAACTGCCGAAGTAGGCGGCGGTGTCGTGCTGCCGTTGATCTTGACCGGACTGGCAAAAGTAATGACCATTTTATAAGTCTTGGATGTCCCACCGGTGCGGCATTCGATGCCCGGTGCTCCGTTGAGCGGCAGATCGATATTGAAATCGCCCTGACCCCCGTGAGTTTTACGCGATACCGCGCTGACGGGGACGATGGTCCCGGATGAACAACCGATGTTGCCGACCAAAGTGTAGGTGGCGGGCGGATAGGCGTTATCCGCCTGGCCCTTAATAAAGGTGTGGTCCACAAACGCGGTCGAGCGCTCGAACGTCACGGTCCCCGGCGTGTCCCCTGTGATTGTCTTACCGCCGATGGCGCCGAGCAGGTCGCCGGGCTGGGGACTGCCCACCCCCGATTTCGGAACAAACATCGTGATAGTACCGTTAGTCTCAAAGTGAGAGGGGGCTGAACTCGAGGGCAAGGTGCAGGAGCTCCCCGTGCAGCTTGCAATCGGCGTTTCTCCCAGGACCAGAACAGCCGGTACACCGGCATCAGCTAGTGTGCCATATTCAAAAGTGATCGCGCTGTTCTGATCGGTCTTCATTCCGATGTAGTACATTTGGTTGCCAGTCGTGGCCCAATCCCACGCGATCCTCCAGCGGCTGTTTGGTGGCAGCGTTCCGGACAAATCGCCTACTTTCAGTTTGAACATCAGGTCATTTGTTCCTGGTGGCTCTGCGACTGCGACGTAGTCGATGAGAAGCGAAGGGAGTGGTGGTGGCTGACCTGCGCCGCCGCCTGTACTTTCAGGATGCGCGGAATCATTCTTGTGGATGATAATCCCGGTGCATGTGTCGCCGACGAACGGAGCAGCGATCTCATTGTTAGCGCACGATGGACCGATGCTGTTATTCGCCACCACCTTGTAATAATATGTCTTCGTTGGATCGGTCGCGGTCGTATCGGTGTAGGTCCCGCCCGTTTGTGTTCCCGCCACTGTCGCGATCGGGGTTACACCTTCAGTACCGGGCGCAGTGCCTCTAAAAATCTTATAGTTGTTAATCATGGAATTCCCGCTGTCAGCTTCGCTCCAGGCTAAACGGACAGTGTTACCGATTCGCCGCTCGGTCACGAACGGCATGCCTGGGGCCCATGTCTTAGTCAAAGGATTCGGCGTGGGATCCTTGGCAACGAGCATGCGTCGGCTACTCGTTGAACGTCCAGTAGTGTCGCTGTCCCCGGACTGTCTGGCGATTGCGGCCGTCGCGCTATAAGTGTTCCCTTTTACGGTCGATGTCCCATCCGCTGCGATCGGCCCTTGCGCGCAGTTTCCACCCGAGCATCCGTTAACGTAGCCGGCCAAAACGCGCCCGTCTCTATCTATCGTTACATCAAAGAAATCGAGCAGATTGCGCACGATATCGGCGCCGCCACCGCGCAATAAACCGCTGCGCTGCATCGGCATGTTTGGTGTTGCATCGGTTGTTGTCCACGTCTTTCCGCCGTCGAAGGTATGCGCAATGTAAAGATGCCAGACTCCGGTAAAGTTTGCCGTGTTGGAATCTCCCGTTGTGGGGCCCTGCGGGGTGGTCGAGCCATAAAACGCGATAGCCGCGCGTCCGGCATCACCCGCCGCCGCAGCTGGGAAGCAAACATTCTTCAGGCCATAGATCGCGCCGACGTCGAACATATTTTTCCAGGTATTACCGAAATCGTCCGAGATCGCGACGCCCATACCCGCGCCCGGTCCCCCGCCGAAGTTGGAGAAGGCGAAATAGACTCTTCCTCCGCCATCGACTGCAACTGCTGGATCGTCTCCACCACCGATAATCGAGGGCGCGGCCGTGTTCACGCCAGTGTCAACAGGATGAATCGTCCAACTTACTCCATTATTCTGCGACACGACGACGGATTGCGTGCCTCCACAGTCTCTATTCGGCACGTAGACGGTTCCATCAACGGGGGAGACTTTAACGTGCCCATGCAAACCACCGCATTGGGAAACGTTGTAGAGCGGAACCTGCCCGGCGCCGAGAGGAAAATGACCAGTACCGTCATCGCTCCGCGTGCAAAATGCCGCTCCGATATCTTGCGAACAATAGTAAAGAGCGTTGGGATAGAGCGGATGGGGAGGAGGTGGCGGTATTGAGTTCGGGTTGTAAGGTCCACCTCCTATTGTTTCGTGATCGACCGCTGAGGCCGGACCTTGCACCGTCGGATCAAACGTCCAACCGGTCGGAACCGTCATAGTTGGCAGTCCATCACTATCGGTGAACGAAATCTTGCATGTATCTGAACTGAGCAGCGTCAGTTCCGCTGCAAAAACGCGGCCTGTCTGGCGATCGGTAAACCCAATCGGATCGGAATCAACTGCGACTGAACTGGGCGCGCGGCGATTAACCCAGGTTGCTTTCGGATTTATCAGGGAACACGAGTCATCAAAGGAGATAAATAATGTCTCGAGGTCCGACTGAAAGTTGATCACGCCGGTATTCCAGTTTGCCCCGATGGATGGTTCGCCTGCACCTCTTCCCAGGTATTCAACCGTCGCACCGCCCGAACTTGTTACGACGACCGGGGTCAGATCACCCGGCGCCTCGAAATTTTCGTAGCCAACTTTTGGCCCCGAGTCTTGCGGCGCTGGGGGGAGAGCTCCGAAATGAGGTGGATTGCCGCCGCCTGGCCCAGTATTATCGTAAGTGAAGGTTCCATTGTAGGTGAACGGCGCCATGGAAGGAGCGGCTGGGGCTGAACTTTCACAAATCTGCACCTGATACTCTCCCGCCGGCACCCCACCTCCTGGCTGATAGTTAAAAGCTTCAGTGCCGACGCCGGTATCCTCCGTGTGGAGGGGCACCGGATTCGGGTCTGATCCGAACAAAAGCGTCAAGGTCAGGTCGTTCGATTGAAGAGTTGCCGCGACCTGCACGACTATTCGGACCTGACCTGATGGCACCATGAAATGATGCCGCGGCGTCGCACATGGAAAGACCGAGGTCGCGTCGTAGGTGCCATTGAATGTTTGCGGAACGGAGACCAGAGGGGCTCCCGCACGATGTTGATTGCCGGCAAAAAGATTAGAGAATGTGGTTACCGCCAAAGCGACGCCGACGATAAGAAAAGGAACCGAAGCGAGGACGCGAGCTGTGGTGGAGTAGGAGGTGTTTTTCTTCATAAGGGTTTTTTGTTGAGCGTCTGCCTGTCTCTTTGGCGCAGGCAGTGTCCCGGTTTCTTACTTGAATCGGGAATCAACGTCGAAACGGACGCGCTTTATGCGGCATTTTTCATATCAGGCCCAATCCTACGCGATTCCGCACGCCGTTCCGAAACGGTCATCGACGACGGCTTTACTCAGGGTGCCGCCAGTGGGGAAGAGTGTCGTGATCTCCAACTGGATTTCTCCGCAACCTACATGCGTGCGAGAGCTTTTTCAGCCAGAGCTTTCGATTTATCTATCTTTGCCTCTTCAGTATCTGCCCCGCCGACGCTGATGCGGATAAAAGCATCTTTCTTCAACACATAAAGAGCACCGCCCACACGATTTGCAGCCCAGTAGGCGTCGTCTCCGACTCCGCTAATTATTTTTGGAGGGATAGCTTCCTCTTCGCGTTCTGTACCTTTCTTTTGGCGCGGGCTTTCTCTTTTTTCCTTATCACATTCGTGGTCCTTCTGCTCACCGGCAAAGCGACCAAATGTCTCTTTCCAGAATTTAGGGACACTTCGTTTAGCCGGCGAGTTTGGGTCGCTCTGTGTCACGGCCAGGCTGACGGATCGGCTGAACTCTCCCGCCGTGTAAAAACACTGCCAGACTCGAAAACCGCCGTTGGCACTGGCACTGCTCTTTGAATTCGTAATAGGCGATCCCTGGATTGCTTCGATCTCTTCCTTCTTGATCAGCCCGCAGGCGTCGAATTCAGCGGGAGGCGATTCCTCCTTTGTCGGCAGAGCCTTTGGCGAATTTGATATTTGATTGGTGGCGCGCTTTTCACATCCGAGAAAAGCCAGCAAGACAAAACAGAGCAAAGAGATCAAAACACGATTCTGCATACGGTCGATTCCTTCCATCATATAGATATATAGAGCAAGATCTTGCTCTATATATCTATATTCCGCCGCGACTTTGCCGCTGCCTTTCAGTCCGATACCGCGCTAGTTTATGTTGAGGTCGATGTCGAAGCTGAAGCTTCCACCCGAAGTGTGAGTTCCGGGCGTCCGGCGTGCCAAAGGCGTCATCGAAGGTTAGCCTGTTAGGTGACCATCGCCTAAGTGACGCTAAGCAAGAGCAAAACCGAAACGGTTAAAGTTAGGAGTATTTTCCGCTATTGAGTTTATGGAAGGGCATTGCCGGATTGTCTTCGCACCGCGGTGATATCGGCAGTGTTTACTACTCCGTCGGTAGTTACATCTTCACGGAAGTTTGAAGAGGTCGCCGGGTTACCGGACTGCCTTCTGGTCTGCGTAATGTCAGCAGTGTTTACCACGCCATCGCCGCTGGTGTCCCCAAGCAGCACAGCCATTTGCACGCCGGCGTTGTTGAGTGTGGCGTTTCCGCCGTTGGGGCTGCCGGCCGTATTGTTATGAACTGGCATGCCGTTCAGCGTGATGAAGTGGAACTGGGCATTCGGAACTCCGGTGAGTGGCACCGTGTATTGATTCGCGCCTGGCCCTGGGTGGTGATTGCCCACAGTGCCTCCATTGGTGATGGTGACGCTGCTGGCCTGGCCGACGGTGAACTCACAATTGCCGCCAGGACATGAACCGAAGGTGTAGATGATGGTATAACCAGTTCCTTCGGCGCGGCATTCAATCTCGCCGCTGCCGTCTGGATGGACGTTGCGATCAAGCAGGATGACATCGAAGACCGGAGTGGTACCGGAGGTCGCATGCACTTTTTCCGAGACAACGCGATCGAGTGGCAACTCGACACCAATGTCCACCAAGGCGGTGTTACTGCTGATTTTACCGCGCGAATCGTGCACTTTCAGCGTCGCGCCATAATCACCGTTGGCGGTGTAGGTGTGCGAGATCGTTGGCGTTGACTGGGTGACCGGCGCTGAGCCGTCGCCAAAGTTAAAGGTGAATGAGGCAACGGTATCGCCCGCATCAGGATCGGACGAGCCAGAGGCATCGAAGTCGATGGTGATCGGCGGATCACCGGTTGGAGGAGCCGTCGGTTGCCCATGAGGATGGGCCACCAGCTGCGCAATTGGCGCAGTGTTGGGCGCGCAGAAGGCGTTGCCTACAATGTTGTACGTCCCTGCCGGCGTAAGGTTGTTCGGCATGTTGTCTGGCGTGACCGATTGTGCGACGGTGATGCGGACGAGGAAGTTTTTTAACTGCGAACTGAGGATGGGATTTCCAATCGCGCTTCGCGGCACAACGATGGTGATCGTTCCATCCGGTGTGAAGTTACTCGCCGGGTCAGCGGCCGGCAGCGGCACCAAAGAGCCCGTCTTGAAAACCTGGAAGAGCGGCGTCGCTACTGTAGCTCCAGGTCCATCAGCCGGATCGGTTGTCATTTGCACGGTGTAATTATTTCCATCCGGCGCATCGAATTTGATCGGCCACTCCGTCGCTGGCGGCAGGGGATTCGAGAGACTCTGCATCTTTAGAGTGAAGACGATCTTGTCGGATGCGAACGCAAATGGTTCCCCGATGGAGAGCTTTCGCACATCGTGTGACGGCTGCATGTCCAGTTCGTCGCCCGCTCCATCCTGCAAGATCGTAAGTCCAGGCAAGGAGCAAGGAGTTTCGAGCAATGCTGCGCTAATCGGCAAGTCAATCTCATTGCTGAAGTTGCTGATAGGTGTGCCCGAAGTGTTGACGGCCTTTACCTCATAAAAGTAATCCGGCACGCTCGAAAGCGCTGAGGTGTCATCGAAGTTATTCTTTGGAACTCCGGTTTGGCCAATTTGCACTTCACTGCCGGAAGTAGTCCCTCGGAAAATGAGATAGTTAACGATAGGTGAACCACCGTTATCTGGAACCTTCCATGTCAGATGCGCCGCCGAAGCATCCCGCACGCCGGAGAGGCATGGCGGTTTCGGCGCCAATGCGGTAGTCGTATCCGTATTGCCATCATTGCTGGCGAGCAAAGTCTTGCCACCGCTCTGACGAGCTACGCGCATATTGGCGACAAAATCGTTCGGTGCAGCGCCGGCGATGCAGGCTGGTGTTACGCAGCCGTCGCTATAGCCGTAAAGGACACGGCCTTTGTCATCGATCGTAATTTCGTTGAAGTCTAGCAAGTTGCGATCTTTCGCTCCGCCACCCTGCTGCCAGATGCCGGTCATGCTTTGCACGGGATCGTTCGGCGTGGCATTGACCGTGGTCCAATTCCCGCCGAAGTCAGAGGTAGTAGCGATGAAAGCGTACCATTTGCCCGGAAAGCTATTGGCTTGGTAGTCGCCGTTCACGTTGGTGCCGATGAAGCCAACAGCGGCGCGGCCGGAACTGCCTCCGACTGCCTCGATCTCGGCAGCGTTCACAATGCCGTGAGTCGCTCCGAGGTCCTTGTAGTTCGTCCAATTGACCGTCGTGCCGACTCGATTGCCAACTACCACGCGAGCGTGACCTTCTGGTGGGCTGCCAGCAGGTACGGGCTCATTGTTGACGTAGGCGTAGTAGATCCTGCTGTCGCTATCGATCGCAATGGAAGGATCGGCGCCTTGTTGCTGGGAAATCGCGCCCGGTATAGTGAATGTGTTCCAGGTGGTGCCGCCATCGGTGCTGAACACGCCCCCTTGTAAACCGTGGCATTGATCAACCGGTAGCCAAGCCGTTCCGTCTGGCGCGACGTGGATGTGCCCGTGCAAACCGCCGCAGGTTCCGCCGGGGACGTTGGTGCCTTGGCCGTTATAGGCCAGCGTAGACGGTCCATAGCTGGCGCCAAGGGTATCGCTTCGATAGCAGGAAGCTGGGCCGACAATATCCTGCGAGCAGTAATAGACGGCTTCTCCCTGGTTCGCCGGAGTCCCTAGCGCGCTCAGCAAAGCAGGATACGGACCTGAACCTATTGTTTCATGGTCAGCGCCGCCATTGGGGGCAGCAATACCGAAGGGCGTCCATCCTGTGGGAGCGGTTTGGGTAACATCGCCGTCGCTATCAGTGTACGCGTAAACAGCATTCGCTCCGACAGTGGAGTTGGAAACAAACGTGCGGCCGCTCTTCTGGTCGGTCCACAAGATAGGATCCAGGCCAATATTAGCGACCGTCGATGATTTGTTTTCCCAAAGGCCCTCGCAGCATTCCGGCAGAGCCGGATTCTGAATCTCAGGCGGAGTAATCCGCCAGACCGGCCCAGAATTCATCGTCATGATCCGGCCGGTATGCGGATTGAAACCAATGTTGAATTCGCCGTTGCCGACATCGGCATCGGGCGACGGAGCGACAAAGACCTGGTAACGGGGAGTGCCCGGCGCCGTGGGATCCGGACCGCCAAAGTCGGGGAAAACTCCAGCTGAACCGGGGAGGAGCTCTATTCGAACCTGGACCGTTTCACCGGTGGGCTGGTTCGGCACGATCTCCAATGTGTACTGAGTGTTGCCATCGATTACGGGGTTGATGATAGCAACTTCAGGATTAGCGTTGCTGGCCGATTGGTGATCGGCCGGATGATTTCCGTCAACCGTCGGGTTGGTACCATTGTAGATATAAAGGTCATAGTTCGATTGGCCCGTGCCGGTGTCAGTCCAGAACATCGTCACCTTAACCGCGGAGTTCGGATGTGCGGCCGCATACCCCGTCGGCAGCGACACCGTCAGCGTGAAACTGTCGCAAGGGTCCGCAGCGTCGCAGCGGGGGCCTGTATCAAGCTGGCCCAAACCTAGCGGTGACTGATTGGATTGGAAGAACGGGCCGGCAGTGTAGCTAATCGGTCCGGACACGTCCGTCAAAGTTCCGCTCGAAGGAGTGGAAGCGAAACTGAGAAATCCGAGGGACGCGCCCACCGAACAAAGTGCGATGGCTATTACGATGCGGATGTTAAAGATACCAGATTGTGAGCTCGATTTTTTCTGCATGACGGGGAGTTTTTATTTTGCTCGGCAGAAGAAGCTCTCCGAGTCACTATTAAATCGAAGAATTCCAAGCGGCGGACGTATCGCGGCGAAAGATAATCCAAAGATTTCCAACAATTTAGGCGTGGACCTACATTCACGTAGGTTTGTGCCTTACAGAAGGAGACGCCGCTATTGGCGTAACGAAAAATTGAAGACGTCGGCGGCTTCGTTTAGGGCAGGGAAAAGTAATCTGCGCCTGGTAGTTTCCGTCGACTGGTTTTAACGATTTGCATCAGTACATCGTTCACAAGAGTGCTTGCGCCGAACCGAAAAAAATCGGGCGTTAACCAGCCGTCGCCGAGCGTTTCCTTAACCATCACGAGATAGGCCAGCGCTTGTTTGGCTGTGCGGTTTCCGCCGGCTGGCTTCATTCCGATGCAAATGCCGGTCTCGTAAAAATAATCGCGAATTGCTTCGGGCATCACCGGCGTAACACGCATAGTCGAGTAAGTTAGCGGACACACCGTTGGCGGCAGAGTAAATGGTTAATGGCTCGAACTGGCCGTTCCCTTCCTTACCTGAGGCCTTTCGCTCGATGGTGTGGGCGCAGCCAAACTGAGTGCGGAATGAAATGTGCGCGTTACGTGCCGGTAAGACCGCAAGTTGTAGTGAACCCTGTCGGGCGCGGAGAATCGCATCCGTGCCGAAAAAGTTACTTTTCTATTGCTTCAGGGAAGACCGGTGCCGGATTTGGATTGGATGATTGACGTGTCGGTGCTGTTGATCAGTGCGTTGAAGTTAACATCTGTGCGGAATCACCGTATTGGTGGCCATTTCCTAACTGGCGCTGGGCAAGAGCAGAACCGAAACGATTAACGCTAGGAGTATTTTCCGCCGTTGAGTTTATGGAAGGGCATTGCCGGACTGTCTTCGCACCGCGGTGATATCGGCAGCGTTTATCACCCCGTCGACCGTGACATCCTCCCGGAAGTTAGCGTTGGGGTCGTCGTGAGCCGCGTTGCCTGACTCTCGCCTGGTCTGCGTGATGTCAGCAGTGTTTACCACGCCATCACCGTTGGTGTCGCCGATGAGAACGCCCATTGGAATGACAACATCACCAATGTTTGTGCCGTCGTTCACGCCAAAGAGCGTGACTGCCATCCTCTGAGTGTTTGCAACACTGGTGAGGGTCACGGTCACAACCGAACCACTAACGCTGACAACGCCACCGTTAGAGACTCCTCCTGTTCCCACCTGCCCGGTGCCGGACGTCACTTGCGACTGCGGGCTGCCAGTGACGGTGACGGGCGCGCCGAAGGTAATGACCAACTGATAATCGTTGGTCGCGCCGCCGCTACGGCATTCGATCCCAATGTTCCCAGCGAGTGGTACGAGTGGCAAATCGACATTGAAGGTGCCGGCCCCGTGGGTTTTTCGAGAGACAGCGCTGAGCGGTATCGGGGCACATCGGGAAGAGGTGATTGAGATATCATCGATGCGCACACCCGCCGCGCCCGTCGCGGCAACGCTGCTATCGGTGGCGGCGCGCCATTTCAACTTGATGGACTGCCCAGCGGCGGCGGCTGGTAAGTTGACGGTCGATGTGTTGTAGGTTGGCGCGGTCGTTGTCCCACCCGAGAGGCCGCTCCAGGCTGGCCGGCCCGCGATCGGACTGCTGAAGCCAGAAGCGATAGTGCCGGTGTAGCCACCAGCAACGAAACTTCCACCCGCTGTGATAATGTCGGTGAAGGCGCCGCCGTTAATGCTGATCTCGAGCACCATGCCGTCGTAGAAGTTTCCGCCCGATGCTTCCATGTTGTAGAGATTCTTGAAGGTCAACTGAGCACCACCCGCCGGAATCGCGATAGATGGCGTTACTAGTTCAGTGTTACCAACCGCGTTTTGATCGGGGGCGAAGGCATCGTTCGGTGCGCTGCTCGGAGACACCATGGAGATTACCCAGGGTAACTCGGCTCCACTGGCAGAAGTCGTCCATCCGGCCGGGAGTGTAGCGCCCCCGTCGAAGTTCTCGCCGAAACTGACCACTGGACTCCCTGTGTTGAATGTGTAGGTGAGCGTACCGTAGTTAGTAATGCCATCCGTCATTACCAACGAAGCCGTTACGGGAGTGCCGCAGGGGAGAGATGGGTCGACGGTAAAAGTGAAATCGCGGAAGACCACCCCGGCGCCGGTACAGACGGCGCCATAGTTCTGGGCAGGCGGTGGATTCGTGACCCCGCCTGTTGCCTGCAATGCCCCGTTTAATGCGACAGTGCATCCGCCCGTTCCGACATTCTGCACACCGAACGAAACTGTAACGGTTTCACCCGGATCAAGGATGCCGTTGGGACCCGCTGAGACAATCATCTTACCGGCCGCCACAATTAAGTTTGGTACCGGGAATTTGAAATTGCCAATTCGCGTGTTCCAACCGGCGCTGCTCGTCGCCGAATAGTATTCGTTAGTATGCCAAAAGGTGAGGTTGTCCGCCGGATCGACGCTGAGCGCACTATAATCGCCCCAACGCCCGCTGGTGCTGGTTTGATGCCCGGCTCCCTGAATGAGCAGCGCTTCGCCTTGCGCCAGGGAGTTTGGAGGATCACCAGCCAGACGCCCCGCATATTTAATGGCGGGATTGGTCGTGCTACTCGATGTGCTGTAGCCGATTGACATGTTGCCCTGCCCATCAACGGCGATGCTTGGCATCCAGCGCCATAAACCGTCGGCGCCATTATTGAATGTTTGCTGTTGCAAAGGAGCAGCTGGGATCGTGCCGCCGGTAACGTCAAATTGATACCAGCGAATCGCGGTCGGGCCGGTTCCGTTCTGGTTGTTGTTGACGGTGTGAGATGCATACAACGATTCAGTGCTGCCGCGGTTCTGGTAAACGAGCGGAGTCATTATCTTATCGCCCAAAGTGTCGAGCAGAGCGCTTGTCCCAGTTTGCGGCACTATGTCGGTGCTCGAACTCGTGAACGCATCGACAAAGCCGTTGACCGTGACCGTGCCATTTGGAGCGTGGGCGGTGCCAACGCCCAAAGTTGAGTTAGCCGGAGTGGCAAAGTCGGCATGAAAGCGCCAGATGAAGACCTGGTTTTCGACCGTGCCGGCGGTTGCGGAACTATTGATCGCCATCAAATATTCTGGCGCGCCCGCCGGGGGGAGCACTTCCGGTTCGGAAAGTCGCCGGCACCAGGCTGTAGGTGTTGCCCAGAGTTGCTGGATCAATAGTAAAGGCGACCGCGCCAGGGTTCGGAGCACCGGCCCCGTTAATCATGGCGCTGCGGGGAAGTGCAAACACGCGCACGCCATTGAACGTCGTCGAATTGGAGAACAAATTGACTGACAGATAGTACGCGTCGGGCCACAAACCAAACTTGGGGTAATCGCCGAGGAACGATGGGTTCGCCGGATCTACTTGCAGCGCGTAAAGCCACCAGCCACCTGCCACCGGATCACTGGTCTTCGACACGCCGATGCACTGGTAAAATGAGGTGCCGGGAAACGCGGGAAAGGCAAAGTCGCTGACCACCCAGCGATCAGCCAGATGATCGTAGAATACAAAGCCATCGCCATCGTTCTGATTGTTGCCGCAAGGATTACTTGCGCCCAACGCGGAGAAGAACGAATTATAGGTCGTCGGGGCCAGAAGCTGGTTGCCCGCCTTATCAATGATCTTGATGCTCGAATTGACCGCTTGGATGTAGTGATTTGGACCGACATCGCCGTCGGTGTCCGGCGGTAAACAACCGCACCCGCTCTGGGCTGACGTGATACCCGGAAACGTTGCCGACGGGGTCGGCATGGCAACGGCCTGGGTAAATTGTCTTACAGCCTGAAGGGGGTCTGATTTTTGTTGAGATGGCGTTTGCGACAGCGGATGCCGCATCAGACGCCGCTCCTCCTTCTCCGGGTTTGGCGCAATGTAAGGAAGCGTTCGCAGATCCTGGTCCTGTGAAACAGGACCCAGCACCGGCACCAGCTGCGGCGTGCTGGGGCCCTTTTCGTTTTGCTTCGGCCCCTCCGCCATGACGGACGCGCCTGGAAACACACCATACCCAAGCAGCGTCAGGAGGACGGCAACTGAGCAAAAAACCAAAGCGACCAAGACGCGGGGACTAGAGAAGGCGAATTGAAAAGCGAACTTATTTTTCAAAACAATTCGTCGCCTTATTCTGATGGGAAAAACGTCCTGGACCTTTGATCGATGCTATCAGGCGATCACGTAGATGTCACGTTTTGTTTATGCCAGGACCGGAAAGGCTGGGCGAAGTCATCTCGTCGGCGTTAGCGCCCGCTAAGTGCGCCTAACAACTCGTCGGCCACCGCATCGAGCACCTGTGAATTGCGCTGGCACTGAAGAAGTTAACGCTATAGTCAGCTAGGGAAGACCGGTGGCTGACTTGGATTGTGTGAGTGTCGGAAATTGGAGTTCGTCACCTGTTTGCCTGATTGAGCCTGGACCAGGCTGGCGTCGGTGGAGTTGACCAGTCGATTGGCGTTGACATCACCGAGAAGCATCCCCATCGGAACGACAACATTGCCGAGATTCCTTCCGTCATTTACTCCATGAAGAGTAATCGTGACCGTTTGGACGTTTACAATGCCGGCAAGGTCGATTGTAACTTGCCGACCGGCCACACTGAAATTGGTTACCGAGCCGCCTTGGGCGCGTTAAACGTGAATCCCGATCATGCTGAGCACACTCGCGAAGGGAAGGCGGACGACGACCCAATAATTCCGGAGGCTCCGGCGGAATGGCATTCGATACCGGGCTAACTTATGTTGAGAGCGATGTCGAAGCTGAAGCTACCACCCGCGGCAACACTGATGGCGTCCGACCTTCCCGAACCATCAATAAAACTGAGCGTATTGGTGGTCATTACCCAACTGGCGCTGAGTCAGAGCAAGAGCCGAAACGGTTAAAGTTAGGCCTATTTTCCGCTGCTGAGTTTATGGAAGGGCGCTGCCGGACTGTCTTCGCACAGCGGTGATATCGGCAGCGTTTATTACCCCGTCGACCGTGACATCCTCGCGGAAGTTAGCGTTGGGGTCGTCGTGAGCCACGTTGCCTGATTGTCGCCTGGTCTGCGTGATGTCCGCAGTGTTTACCACACCATCGGCATTGGTATCGCCAAGCAGTACACCCATTTGCACGCCGACGTTGCCCAAAGATGTTCCGTTGCTCGCCTTAACCACGCCGAACAAGGTTACGGTAATGGTCTGGGCATCGGAAACGCCAGCCAAGTTTACCGTCACCGTATTAGTCCCGCTGCCGCTCGTACTCGAAGCGTTGCCAGTTCCTGTCGTGACAGCGGCGCTGGAAAACGTGACCGCGAATGGAAACGTAATCACCATCTTGTGATTGCCGCCGGCGCCGCCGCTGCGACATTCGATCCCGGGCTTCCCTGTGAGCGGCAGAGGCACATCGAAAAATGGCGGCACGATGATAGATCCGTGCGTTTTGCGCGAGACTGCGCTGGTCGGCACCGGGGGAACTACTGTTGCAATTTCGTAAAATCCGCGGCCGTGCGTCGCGGCACGCAAGATTCGGAAATCGCTCTGAATGGCGAGGTCAAACACGGCCACATTTGGAAGCCCGGTGCCGTAGAGCTGCCATGACGGAGTGGCCGCACTCGCATCATAAAAATAAACGCCGCGATCGGTTCCAATATAAATGTGCTGTGAGTTGAGCGGATCGACTACGAGCGCGTTTACAGAAATATCAGGCAGGCTGTTGCCGTCGATCGCTGTCCACATGGCAGTTGCTGGCACGCTGAGATTACCTTTCCACACGTGCTTTCCTTGAATCGCGTTGCCGTTAAAAACCACGTACGCCGTATTTTGATTGTTAGGATCGACAACGACGCGGCCGATGTATTTACCAGGCATGGTTGCGTCGGTGACATCAACAAGCGCCGGAGCGCCAACCAAGGTTAGGAAAACGTGGCCATCGTTGGTACCAACCACCCGCACATTGTCATTCTGTGGCGAAATTCCGATCGCAGAGATGGGCGTGTTCGAAGTTGCGGGAGGCGTGGGTGGGCGTAACACCTGACTGACCGCCGTCATGTGATCGCCCTGATCGATCGAGCGATAAAGTTTGTCGCTCCCATAATAGACCGTCGCTCCGGTGGAACCCGTGACCGCCGGACCAAGTGCCATGGGCGCGTAGAAATTGACGTCATCAGCGACACTGATTCCATTTGCGGTTTGTCCATCCGAACCATCGCAAACAGTGCTGCCCACAATGGGAAGAGGAATGGGCAATCCTCCAGGCAGAACGCCTACAGCGGCACCGCGAAACGCCCATTGGCCTTCGGTCGCGCAGCTTGCTTTTTTCACACGTGAAAAGCCGAGCAGGGTCTGCGTGACATTGTAATACGTGTGATACATCGTCACGTTGTCGCCATTGGCCGACGTTTCATCGATCAGCGCATACCCGCCATCGCCGAAATCAGCGCGTTTCCATTTGCCGCTCGACATAAGAAATTCGGTTCCATTGTCCTGCGTGCCCCCGATGCTGAAATTGCGGTCAAGCGGGTGAAGCGCGATGCTCTGAAACTGTGTGGCGCTGAACCCGGGAGTGTTGACGTCGCTCCACGTCAGCGCATTGCTTGTGCCGTTGGTAGATTTCCAAATACCGCCATCGGTGCCGGTGTAAACTACGTTTGGATTGGAGGGCGCTACCCCGGTCAGGTGTCCGTCCACGTGCAAACCGTCCGTGCTCGTGTTGAAGGTGGTGCCGCCGTCGTGCGAGTAGAGAAAGGTGCCTCGCGGGCCGTTCGTTGCCGAAAGTGTGCCGCTAATGTAAATGTTGTTGGCGTTTGTCGCATCGATGTCCACTCCGATATCATAGGAGGCTTGCCCGCCGCCGAATCCTTGCGCGCCGGGCATTTCGACAAAGCTAGGACTGGCGGGTGGGGAAGTGGAATTGTAGACGGCCTTGTAAGCGCGGCCTGCGTCGGTCGGAGCTGGCTCCGCCGTGACGGCGACCACCGTAACCGTGTTGCCGATTTTTCGAATCGCGAACTTGATCGGCGAAAACGATCCAGCCGTTGCCGGGGCACTGCCGGGATCCGTCTCAAAGATTCTGGTGAAGGTAGGATTCGCCGCGCTGGCATTGGCTGTGTAGTAAATGCCGCCGTAGTAGGTCGGGTCGTTATTACCGCTTGCGTCGGCGACTCCGACAAACATCCGATTCGAATTACCCGGCTCGTACACGATCGATGTCACTCGATAATCGGGTGGCGACGGTTCCAGCGAACCGAGCATCGGAATCTTACTAAACGTCGGAGAGCCAGAGAAGAAATTCGTCGAGCGATAAAGTCCGCGGTTAGCCGCGGATCCAGGCGTGGGCGGTTGCGGTCCGATACCTTGCTGCCCTGTAGCAGTGCCAACGTAAACGATGTTGTGATTATTGGGATCAATCGCCAGCCCGGGAATACCGCGATGGGTCATGATGTCGTTAGGAGTTGGCGTAGTTGTATCGTGGTTAAAGGGTCCAATCAGCAGTGGATTCGCGCTTTTGGCATTTGTGATTTCGTAAACGCCCACTCCGGCAAAGCTGTCGCCCGAGAAATTTGACTCGCCTGTGCCGACTAGAAGTGTGTTGAAAGTGGTATCGACCGGATCGAAAACGACAGAACCAACCGCGAGGGATAGCGCGTTATCCAAGAGCGGGGTCCATGTCGATCCACCGTCCGTCGTTCGATAAAGACCGCCTTGCGCCGCGCCGACATAGGCGACGTTGGCATCGCTCGGATCAATCACGATTGCCGTCGTCCGCCCGCTCACCGGGGCTTGAGTCAGTGAGATTCCGTTTGCATCAGCGGGTTCGGTCTGCCCATTCGGAATCGGCGCTGGACCAAGCGCGGTCCAGCTAGGGACAGGCGTCGCCGGAGGTGTAACTGTTGCCGCCGGTGCCTGTTTCGAAATTGCCGCGACAGAGATGGGGTTAAATTGCGCTCGCAATTTCTTCAAAACCAGCGGCTGAGCTGGCTCGGCTGGTTCTGGCGGGTGCAGGCCGTCGACTAACATTCCTGGGTCGAAGCCAATCGGCACATAAAAGATAAGGCCGACCGCGGTAGGAATAACCGCGATAGGTTGCATGCTGGGCGCCTTGGACGCTTCCCGCGCTTTCGCTCGAGGGGATGAGTGCGGTGCACCCGACGCCAGTGGTGCGCAAAGTGCAAGACAACAAAGTAGCCACGTGATGGCAGACATTTTTGAGGTTGGCCTGTGATCCCGTGTAGAATTTTGAGAGGTCATATTTGGAAAATGGAACCCGAATTTTGTAATGCTTATTTCTTGATGGTTTTTTCAGGATTGGACGACTTTAGCATGTAAAGTCTCTCTTTGTAATCGGGAGACTTCTCGCTTTCGGACGCCTCTCCAGCGGAAGTTTAGACGTTCAGGGGAACAGGCAGTGGCGGCCGGCGAAATCTGACTCTTCGGCGGCATGGAACGTTACGACAGCGAAAAATAGTCGGAGCGCTGATAATTGCCGTCGACTGTTGTAACTTCACTGAAATTCCAACTCGCGGAGCCGAATGGGCTGCCGGTATTAAAATTAGCTGCTGTAATCGCGAAGAGCCCGGGAATTAGCACCAGCCGTCTTAAACCGAAGCGACGGATCCGCCAACGCCGTCATTGAAGGTCACCGTATTGGTGACCATTGCCTAACTGGCGCTGGGCAAGAGCAAAACCGAAACGTCAAGTTACGAGTATTTTCTGCCGTTGAGTTTATGGAAGGGCGTTGCCGGACTGTCTTCGCACCGCGGTAATATCGGCAGTGTTTATCACACCGTCGACCGTTACATCCTCGCGGAAGTTGGCGGAAGGATCGTCGTGAGCCACGTTACCTGACTCCCGCCTGGTCTGCGTAATGTCAGCAGTGTTTACCACACCATCGGCGTTGGTGTCGCCAAGCAGTACACCCATTCGGACGGCAACATCGTTTGTATTCCTGCCATCGTTCACGCCAAGCAAGGTTAGCGTGATCCTTTCCTGATTGGTAACGCCGGTAAGGTTCACAATTACCGTTGTCGTTCCGTTGCCGCTCGCGCTGCCCACGCTCCCGGCGCCCGAAGTGACTATCGCATTGTTGATTGTGACAGCGGTAGGAAACGTGAACATGACCTGGGTTGGCCCGCCCGAGCGACATTCTATGCCGGAAGCGCCACTGAGGGGCAGAGGAATGTTGAACGGCCCCAGTGTTCCATGCATCTTTCGAGAAACGGCGCTCACTGCCAATACCGGGAACGAGTTAGTCCAGAACACTGATTGTCCATTAGCCGTCCCGGCCTTGCGAATTATGAACCCGTTTCCCGAGGGGATGACGTCGCTTCCGCGGTCAGCTAAGGTACTGTCTCCCGCCAATCTCCAGCGTGTGTCGTAATGATAAGTTGCACTCGGCGTTTTATCGAAACCCACGAGCGTGTTGTCGAAGAGCAGAAGCTGATCACCCGCGACGAATGAACCATCTATTGGGTTTAGCCCGGTCGCGTCCAGCGCCACATCCAAAGGTCGAACTAAGCCAGCCGGATTGTCCTGCGCCTGACCCATCAAGCTCAGCAAAGCCGCGGCCACCTTCTTTAGTAAGACAGTCCCGAGGCTGGTTAGGTTCAGCGTGGGCGCGCCGTTTGAATTCCGAACTACGAAATAGCCGTCCGGCAGTAACGAATCGTCGCCGTGATCCGTAGTGTTATCACCGACAAGCCGCCACCCCACGTTATTCGACGTTCCATCGACGTTATTACTGAAAAAGTAAACGGGCGAGTACGCAAGATTAATACCCGGAGCAGTATAGTCGGGAACCCGAATCTGCGTCTTGTAGGCCGCGCTCGAAGTCGTCGGTGTAAAAGAAACGTTCGCATCGGTCGCCGGAAACACAGTCGCTGGGGTCCAATACGGAATCACCAAGACCTGTGTGTTCGCAGTGATTCCAGATAGATCGTTGCTTGCGCTTGTAGCGACTGTCAGGGTGTTCGGACCATTCCCGGTGATGGCATAGGTATGTCCCGCTTTTGGATCGGTTCCTCCACCGGGTCCAATTAACGCGTAGTAATGTTTTGGTTGCGTTCCCGCCACATAGACAAACTGATTGGCCGTCCATGGAGCGCTGGCGACCGTGATCGTATTTCCTACGGCAGATGAAATCGCTCCGATGAACTCAGGCGGTCGTGTAAATGGGCTTGAGGCGTAGGTATCAGAGCTGCCCAAGAGCGGAGTTTTGACAAAGCCCACAGGGTCGGTCGTAATGGACTGCGCCGCGACGAAAGACGTGAAAGCTAGAATTCCTGCGGGAACGGAAACGAAAGCAACGGATCGACGCATCGGGAAGCCTTTGAGCCAGCAGCAATCCTAGGAAGCGGACGGGAGCGCTACAAGTAGAATTCCCGCTTTTTGCGAAGTGTTTCTGCTAACGAAAGCGGTTGGCGAGGAATTGTAATCTCGGACACTGATGCTAGACACGATGGAACCGAGCCGGAGAACTGGGTGAATCAATAATTGCAGATATTAATACCTTCTGTGAGAGCGATTTTTCGGACCTGGGCAAGCGGGACCATTAGATTGGTTCTCGCCCTTTGCGTCTCCCTGGCGGCCCTGACTTGGCTTGTTTTCGGCCAGACGCTTCGGAGTGATTTCGTCAATTACGATGACGACATTTACGTTTATGGAAATCCCCGGGTGACGAGCGGCGTCACAGTGGACAGCGTCGAGTGGGCGTTCACTCACAGTCATGCGCACAATTGGCACCCGCTTACGACGATTTCGCATCTGCTCGACTGGCAGCTCTACGGTCAGAACCCCAGCGGACATCACTTTACAAGCGTTGTTCTCCACACAATTGCCGTGCTTTTGCTCTTTCTCCTGCTGCGCAAGATGACCGGAAGTCCGCCTCCGGCCCAGAGGGGCCTACGCCCCGGCGGGAGCTCGCCACGGGACGAGTCCGTCCGACTGGCGGACCGGACTGTCAATATCTGGCCTAGCGCTTTTGTCGCGGCAGTTTTTGCGATTCATCCCTTGCATGTCGAATCGGTTGCCTGGATTGCGGAGCGCAAAGACCTGTTGAGCGCTGTTTTTTTCATGCTGACGCTTGCTGCGTATGTTCATTACACCCGGAAGCAAACACTTGGTCGGTATGTGACGATGTTGGTCTTGCTCGTCTGTGGTCTAATGTCCAAGCCAATGCTGATGACGGTGCCGTTTGTCCTTTTGCTGCTGGATTATTGGCCGCTCAAGCGCGTTATCGATTTTCGGACATTGCGAATGTCTGCATTCGAAAAAGTCCCTCTCGTGCCACTCTCCCTTGCCTCTTGCGTAGCCACCATCAGTGCCCAGCGCGAAGCCGTTGGCGCGATGGCGCAACTCCCACTCTCATGGCGGATCAATAACGCTTTCGTCAGTTACATCACTTATATCGCAAAGACACTTTGGCCGACAAAACTCGCGGTCTTCTATCCACATCCTGAAGATCAACTGCCACGTTGGGAGATCTTTCTCGCAGTCGGGCTACTCATTGGTATCAGCGCAATTGCTGTCGCGCTCCGCAAAAGCCGGCCCTACGTCCTGACCGGGTGGTTTTGGTATCTGGGAATGCTTGTGCCGGTGATCGGTCTGTTCCAGATCGGGATACAAAGCCACGCCGATCGCTATACTTATCTTCCGCAAATTGGCCTCGTGATTGCGTTTACCTGGGCGATTGTCGATCTATCTACTCATTGGCGGTACCGCAAACCTGCGTTAGCGATTGCGGCAACAACTATCCTTGGTGCCTCGGCAGCCTGTGCCTGGAACCAAACGTCGTTTTGGAAGAATAGCGGAACTCTCTGGAAACGCGCGCTCGCGGTCACACCAGACAACGACCTCGCGCACAACAATCTTGGAATGTTTTATGAGCAGAGTGACAACCCTGACGCAGCCATTCCGCAATACAAATCGGCGTTGCAGGCTCGTTACCGCGTAATTTCGCCGGTTGTTTATTACAATCTCGGCAATGCTTTTTTTCGGAAGGGGCAGCTCGACCAGGCCGTTGCCTACTACGAAGGAGCCCTGCAATTGCAGCCTGATTTAGCAACCGCGCATCATAACCTCGGCGTCGTTCTATTTCATAAAGGTCAGATCGACGAGGCAATCGCACATTGGCGCCAGGCATTGTTGATTCAACCCGAATACACCGAGGCCCACACGAGTCTCGGTAACGCATTTTTGCGAAAAGGATCGTTACGCGAAGCCATCGACCATTATGAAAAAGCCATCGCAGCTCCGCAGCCATCGCTGTTCGCTTTGAATACTCTCGCGTGGATTTTGTCGACTTGCCCCGACGCCTCTTTTCGAAATGGCCCCCGGGGAGTGGAACTCGCCCGACAAGCAGTTCAATTCTCACGCGGAGAGAATTCGAGCTTTCTTCGTACATTGGCGGCCGCCTATGCTGAGGTCGGGCAATTCAACGACGCGATCGAAGTAGCGAATGTCGCTTTACAACGAGCGAATGCACAACGCGAGACAGCTTTAGCGAATAAATTGCAGCAGGATGTCGATCTTTATCGCATGAATTTTCCATTGCGTGACCGCAGCCTAACGAATTCGCAGGCTGCGCCCTGATTATTGTAATTTTGTAGCCACCGGGCTATGGGCGGTCAGATTTAAGATAACGAAATCAGGTATGGACGGCGCACAGCGCCGTGGCTACAGGAAACAATCCCGGCGGTAAAGAGGCGGGCGCGTCGCAGGCGGGTCGCCTGCCATAGCAGCATTGGGAGCGTTAATTCGTTGATCCGGGAGGGAGTTCGATAAAAGATTCTTCAGTTAACTCATGGAGGTGAGACTGCTTCCGCCAATTGACAAATTGATCCCAGGGAGTAATTGGGCAGGGGCGGCTGGTTTACCGAGGCAGAGAGCCTTACAGCTGGCTCTCGCCAAAAGCGATTCAGTTTTGGCAATTAGAGTTCAGATGGTCGAATTGCAGGATGTCAATTCGAACCATTGATTCGCAGTGAAGTCATCGATAGCGTGTCCACGCTCGACCATGGTGTTGTCAGGTACGCAGAATAACGTCGGCGGGTTTAAACCGCCGACGTTATCAAACACTCCTGCGTGCGTGGATTAGCTCGCTCGCCGGCGCGCGCGGAGAAAGGTCAAACCGAACGAACCAAGTCCGCCCAGACCGAGCAGCGACCAGGTGGCCGGTTCTGGCACAGGGTTAACGATGATGGTGTAGATGGCAGAGTCTATAGCTTGCGTGGCATTTGCACTGTCGCTCACAACTGAGCTCCTGCCTGTGGGGTGACTGCTTGGTGCATTCGCGCTTGTGCTCCTGATTGTATACGTCCCAGGCGCAATTGAAAAGCTCGTGGTGAACCCGATGTTCTCGAGGGAGTAGGTTGCCCCAGTCGCGTTATTTGGCGCGTTGAAAACACCCATGTCTTCGGAATGCTCCGCTAGACTGGTTTGTGATCCGGTTGTAGTGAGCACGAAGTTCCCTGCTGGATCACTGAAACTCCAATTCGGGCTGCCGCCGAATGATCCGGTGCCGGTAGCTTGAGTAGCACTGGTGATCGTGAACAGGTTATTATTAGCGGTAGCTGTCTCAAACCAAAGAGACACACCTGCCCCATTAAGTAACCCAGTGCCCAGGTTGAGACTGATATCGAAGTTGAAGGCGCCACCCGGAGTAATAACGCTGGTGGTAGAGTTCGGACCGGAGCCACCAGTTCGGGCGAAGGTTAACGTATTTGCAGCCATTGCCCAACTGGCGCTGAGCAAAAGCGAAGTGCTTATGATTAGGAGTGTTTTTTTCATGTTAGGTTTATTGTTATACTGTTTTTGTTGCTATCGAGTCTAGTTTTTCTACCGAAATTTTGTGAAATGTCTAGGTTTTTTAATTATTTTAGTAATTTTAGAGGGTGATGGCGGAACCGGGCGGTGCTGGACTCTTTGCGCTTCGGTAGGGTTCATAATTCGATGGGTCAAAAGAGCAATCGGATTAGCCCGCTGAACGGACGTATCGCGACCTCATTTTTTTTTATCTTCTTCAAGCGCAGGCTTTTTGATCTGGGCGCCAGTGGCGTCCCTACCGTCGTCAGAACATCCTGTTCTCAGATTCTACCAGTAGATAAAGGTTTAAGCCGCGCCTAAGGTAGCGAGAAATAGTCAGGGCCTTGATAATTACCATCGACTGTTTTCACGATTTGCATCAGCACGTCGTTGACCAGTGTGCTGGCGCCGAATCGAAAAAGATCGGGCGTTAACCAGTCGTCACCCAGCGTTTCCTTGACCATCACGAGATAGGCCAGCGCTTGTTTGGCGGTGCGAATTCCGCCGGCTGGTTTCATTCCAATACGAACACCGGTTTCATAGAAATAATCGCGAATTGCTTCGAGCATGACGAGCGTAACTGGCATGGTTGCTGCCGGTAAAACCTTTCCGGTCGATGTTTTGATGAAATCAGCGCCGGCGCGGATGGCGATTTCACTGGCTATTCGGACATTGTCATAAGTTTGCAGCTCACCTGTTTCGAGGATCACTTTTATGTGTGCTGTGCCGCAGGCTTCCTTTGTCGAGGAAATTTCATCGAAGACACGAGCGTGATCGCCTGCCAAAAAAACTCCGCGATTGATCACCATGTCGATCTCGTCCGCGCCGTCACGCGCGGCAGTACGCACTTCTTCCAGCTTCAATTTTAGCGGCACCAAGCCGGTCGGGAATGCCGTTGCCACCGATGCAACTTTCACCCCGGAATCCCCCACGAATTTTTTCGCGACGCGCACGAGATTGGGATAAACACACACCGCGGCGCATGAAGGTACGCCGTAGCGCGGATCAGCCGGTTGCATCGCTTTCCGGCAAAGGAACGCGATTTTTCCGGGCGTATCTTTGCCTTCCAGGGTTGTCAAATCCATCATCGACATTGCCAGCTTGAGTCCGGCCAGCTTCGCTGAGGTCTTGATGCTGCGCTTGGCGAACGCTCCGGCGCGTTCCTCGATCATGATTTGATCGACTGTAGGGATTCGCCGATCCGAGCGGGTTCCCTTGGAGGAGGGGTTAAGCGGCCGGGCGAGTGTTTTCACGTGGGACTCAACAAAAATTTATCCGGGGCAGACGACCGCGAGGCCGAATTTTCACGATTTCAACTATCAAAGACCGAACGCGAAATCAACCCATGCACAAGCTTCTCCCCATCCTTTTCGCTTCGCCGGTAGTTACCACAGCTTCCGCTGCGGCTCCGTTTGGGGATAATGTTCGCCTAATGACTTTGCTGCCTGAGCCAGCAACCAATGTCTTGCTCGTCTGCGGCTTACTTACTGTCACCGGTCTGGCGATTTTCCTCGGCAAGAAAATCGGATAAGCCGACTCAATCAGCGCCATTCGTCGAAGCGCGCCATTCTGCCCGGGCCCGACTGACGAGGGGCGTCAGCGTTTTGAAAAATCGCAGCACGTAGAGGAGGTAAATCGCCAAGGCCAGGAGCTGGGCGGTCGCCAGCCAGACATGACCACCTCGCGTCAGCAAGAATTCGGGGTAAAAACGAACCAAGGCTGCGCAACCCGCGTTCAAAAGGAATAGACCCGGTACGAGCGCGACGATGTTGAGCCATTGATCACGCGTCACCAAAGCGTATAAGCGATTGCTGGCCTCGCCCGCGCTGTCGCGTTCGCGCGCATACAAGAGGCGAAGATCGTAAATAAAAAGCAACCAGGCAATAACCGCGTAAAAAGCACCGAAGGCAAACCATGCTCGCGGATTGCTCAGTCGCGAGAAGAGAAGCGACTCGCCCAGGGCGCACGCGATGTAGAAGAAATTGTGTCCGAATTCAAGTGGCCACCGAATCAGTGTCAGTGTGTGTACGACTGACCTTGACCAAAAAATTAGGATCGTGAGCAGGCCGGAAATGACATATGGCCAGAAGGCGCGTGTTTGGAGAGATAGCACGGTGCGCGCGTTATCGATCAAAAAATAGAGTGCGACACCTTGGACAATGCTCGCCAAAGTCAACTCGATTTCGACCACCATCGAATCGAGCTCCGAGCGCGCCGCTGAGAATTTCATAGGGGAGGACGGCCATCTTGCCTGTCGGAGCCAATAGGCTTCCAGCCTGTTTTTAGAAAAGCCGCCGAGACGCCTGCTGGCCATGACAGCCTGGAAAACTGCCTTTCAACATCACGTGCCTGGAGGGACTCGAACCCACAACCTTCTGATCCGAAGTCAGATGCTCTATCCGGTTGAGCTACAGACACAGTGAAATCGTTGAAAAAGTTACAATGTTACAAAGTTAAAAAAGGGAGACGCTTACCTTGTAACGATGTAACCCTTTTAACAATTTAACGTTTGAAAAACGGGTGGCCGACGGGACTCGAACCCGCAACAACCAGAACCACAATCTGGAGCTCTACCATTGAGCTACGGCCACCAACTGCTTGTAGATTTTAGTTTTCACGCTAAAGATTGCAAAGGCAAAGCGCCCGGAAGCGTGGCACGCTCTCCGCTTCCTCTTGTAAATCTGGTGGAAGCAGGATTGCAACCGGGCAACGGTCGATTATTCTTCCGCCTCATGCTCCCATGAAGAAAATCGGTCTGATTCTATTCACCGGTTTCCTTGTCCTTACGTCTGGACAACTTCGCCCTCAATCTGACGACCCAAGCGAGCTCTTTCTCAAAGCTTACATGACATCGCAACAGGGCGAAAAATTGGAGCATGAGAACCAATTCAAAGGCGCTTTGGCCAAGTATCGGTTTGCTGGAAGTCTTCTCGAGGAGTTGCGCAAGACACACGCTGATTGGCAGCCGGCCATCGTGGAATATCGGAGCCGGAAGGTCGCCGAAAACATTTTACGCGTGCAGGACAAAGCCTCCACTCAAGCCGATGTCGCCGCTGGTCCAACGCCGCTTCCCGGGGCCGCACCTGTTCTTCCGCAGCAGTCCGCGACGGTGGAACCAAGCGTAGAGATCATCGCACCGCGCGCGAGCGAAACGCCGGCGGAAACGGTACAATTACCCCAACCCCAGCCGCCTGTTGCAGCGCCCTCCGTCCGGCCGACAGCACCGCCGCCGGCAAGTGATGCCGCCATTCGCACCGCCACCAAGACATTGCAAGGCAAGGTCGAAAAATTGGAGGCTGAACTCGAAAAGTCGCGCAAGCAGTTCGGTGCGGCGGAAAAGGAAAAAGGGACGTTGAACGATCGCCTGCAGGAAACAGATTCGAAGCTGCGAAAAGCGGAAAACGAACTTCAGAAATCAAAAGGCGCGGAGAAGAAGATTCGCGATCAACTCGCCGATGCTCAAGCGTCACTTAAGAAGGTTCAGTCCGTTCCCGGGAGTGCTACAAAGGCCCAGGAAGCTTTGCGAGCCGAAATTGCGCAGTTGAAGAAAGCACTGGCCACAGTGGAGCAGGGCCGCACATCCGTCGAGAAAGAACGGGACGAAGCCAACGCCAAAGTGGCCGCGGCGGAGAAAAAGATTGTAGCTGCGACGAAGGAACGGGATGAGGCAAATGCAAAGGCTGCCGGCGCCGGAGAGCAAATTGCCAGTGTCGCAAAAGAGCGCGATGACGCGCTCTCGCAGCTGAAAGGACTGAAGGATGCGGAGCAGCATGTGCAAGCGCTTGTGGCTGAGAACGGAGATTTAAAGCAGAAATTAGCTGATGCGGAAAAAAGCGTGCACCAGCTCAGCGAAGACAAACCGAAGAAAGAAAAGGAATTGGCTGACGTCAGGCGGCAGATCGAGCAGCTCCAGCAGCAACTCGCTGCCAGCCAGAAACAAAATCAGCAATCCGAAGCAACCGTTGCTGATCTCCGCTCCCAGCTTGAAGAAGCGAATAACCAGCTTAAGCAAGCCAAGCTGACTGGCGGAACGCCGGAAGAAACAGCCCGTCTCACCAAAGAGAACGCGATTTTGCGCAACATTGTCGTTCGCGAAAGGCAGGAGGAAGCACGCCGCGATCAGGCCAAGAAACTAATGCTGGCAGAGTTTGAGAAACTAAAAATTAAGTCCGACACGCTGAACGAACAGATTGAGTTACTGGCACAGCCGGTCACAAGATTAAGCGACGAAGAACTCGCTTTGCTGCGCCAGCCGGTGGTTTCGATCTCTGACAACAATCCTGGAGCGTTGCAGGCGAGTTTCACCTTCGCCAAAAAAGCAACGACGACTCCGGCGAAAATTTCCGGAAAAGAAAAAACGGCGAATGAAAATGACGCGCCCGGAAGCCCCGGTCAAAGTCACGGTGGTGAAAGCACCTTCAAACCAAAGGTTCCGGATGATCTCGTCGGATTAGCGCGGGAAGCGAAGAGCAACTTCGATCGGGGCAAATACCACACGGCCGAAAGAGTTTATCAGCAAATTCTGACCAAGAGCCCGAACAACCTCTATTCTCTTTCCAATCTCGGTGTCGTTTATTTTCGGACGGGGAAACTTAAAGCCGCTGAGCTGACTCTGAAGAAAGCCGTGGCTCTCGCCCCGAAAGATGAGTTTTCGCACACGACCCTCGGGATCGTCTTCTACCGACAGGCCAAATACGACGACGCCCTCGCGGAATTGACGAAGGTGCTCGCGATCAATCCGAAGAACGCGACCGCACATAATTATCTCGGGATTACGGCCAGCCAGAAGGGGTGGCAGGAAGCGGCGGAAAAAGAAATGCTTGAGGCTATCGCCGATAATCCCGATTACGCGGATGCGCATTTCAATCTCGCGGTTATTTACGCCACGGCGCAGCCGCCCGCCAAGGAACTGGCCAAGCGCCACTACGCGCGTGCGACCTCGCTGGGTGCTGTGCCCGATCCTTCCCTCGAGAAATTGTTGCACTGAAGGTGGATCGCGATCGGAGCATGCACTGAGCGCAGTCGAACGTCGGCGCTGCCAATTGTAGCGGCCGTCCGCCGCGCAGTCACGATTTTGCCATGCTGAAGCCATTCCTCACTGCGGATTGGCGCTACCTGGCTATGCTCAATTTCGCTGTCGATCCAGCTCTCCTCGCGCCATTTGTTCCGGCCGGCACGGAATTGGATTATTTCGGACGCGAAACTTTCCTAAGTGTGGTTGGATTTTTGTTTCTCAATACGCGTGTCCTCGGAGTCGCTGTGCCGCTGCATCGTGACTTCGAGGAGGTAAATCTCCGGTTCTATGTGCGGCGAAAATCGATCGAGGGTTGGAAACGTGGCGTCGTTTTCGTTCGCGAACTGGTTCCTCGACGCGCTGTGGCCATCGTCGCCCGAGTTTTTTATGGCGAGCGTTATTCTGCCATGCCCATGCAACACGCCATCATAGACGATGGGAAAAGTGTCTTCGTCGAGTACCAATGGCGCCGTGGAAAGAAGTGGGAGTCTCTCTGTATGACTGCTGCGGGACAGGCGAGCAGCGTCGCCCTCGGTTCGCAGGAAGAGTTTATCACGGAACATTACTGGGGTTATACCGCGGGTAAGCGCACGGGTGAATACCGCGTGGAACATCCACGCTGGAAAGTTTGGCCGGCAACCACGGCAAAACTTGATGCTGATGTTTCGGCGCTTTACGGCGACCAGTTTGTGGCACCGCTCTTGGCGCCACCGGCCTCCTCATTCATTGCGGCCGGCTCGCACGTTCAAGTCTGGCGAAAACTCGACGATCCCGTTCTGGTCGAGGCCACGGCGGCGAAGCCCGCTTCGCCGAATGCTTGAGAACAATCAAGGAGTGGCGCTCTCCAGAGCGACGTTGTTCTAGTCGGCGGTTTGGAAAATCGCCGCTCCTTGTTAGGCAATTCGTTTGGCGCCATTGATTGCCGCAGCTGCGACGCAGTCTCCCGCCATCCCGAATCCTTGTCATTTCGAGCGGAGTTGCGAAATCTCTTACTATTCTCTGGGCATGATTCAATGCCTTAATTACCGCGACAGCTCTTCGACCAGCCTTGTTACTTTCGCCCTAGCAATTGTCGCAAAACGAACGGCAGGATTCCACCATGCCGATAGTAATCTATCTCGATGGGCGTATCGATCCGTAGCTTGACCGGCACCGAACGTGATTGCTTCTTATTGCCTTCAATCTCAAGCGTGACCTGCTCACCTGGCTCAATCGAGGCGGACAATCCGGTGATTGAAAAAATTTCCGAGCCATCCAGACCAAGTGTTTGCGCACTGGTTCCATCGGCAAATTGCAGCGGCAGCACACCCATTCCGACAAGATTCGAACGATGAATTCGCTCAAAGCTGGCTGCCACCACCGCCCGCACACCAAGAAGTTTCGTCCCCTTCGCCGCCCAATCGCGCGACGAACCGGTCCCATATTCGTGACCAGCCAGAATAACCAGAGGTGTTTTCTTTTCCGCATATTTCATGGCAGCGTCAAAAATCGGCATCATTTCCCCCCCTTCCGAGTCCCCAAAATATTTCGTCACGCCACCTTCCGTCCCCGGCACCATCAAATTCTTGATCCGCACGTTCGCGAACGTTCCGCGTGTCATGACCAGATCGTTCCCGCGCCGCGAACCGTAACTGTTGAAATCCTCCGGCTTAATCCCGCGCGACATTAAATATTGGCCCGCCGGAGAACTCGGCTTGATCGCGCCCGCCGGCGAAATGTGATCGGTCGTGACCGAATCGCCGAAAATTCCGAGCGGACGCGTGCCGCGGATTTCCGTGATGTGTCCCGGCTCCATCGAGAAATCTTTAAAAAACGGCGGCTCGTGGATGTAATCGCTCTTCTCGTCCCACTGATAAACTTCGCCAACGCTCGACGTGATTTCGTTCCATTTCGGATTTTGGTTGGCGAAATCGCGATAAAGTTGGCGAAAGATCTCCGGCTTGAGTGCCGATTGCATCGCATCGCGCACTTCTTTCAGGCTGGGCCAGAGGTCGCGCAGGAAAGTTTCTTTGCCATCTCGATCTTTCCCAATCGGCTCCTTTGTAAGATCGACATCTACTCTTCCGGCCAATGCGAATGCCACCACCAGTGGCGGCGACATGAGAAAGTTCGCCTTGATGTTCTGATGCACGCGCGCTTCGAAATTTCGGTTTCCCGAAAGCACTGACGCCGCCACGAGATCGAATTCGTTAATCGCCTGCTCGATTTTCGGATGCAGTGGTCCCGAATTTCCAATGCACGTCGTGCAACCATAACCAACGAGATTAAACCCGAGTTGATCGAGGTAAGGTTGCAGCCCGGTCTTGGCCAGATAATCCGTCACCACGCGCGACCCCGGTGCGAGCGATGTCTTTACTGCCGGATCGACGCGCAGGCCGCGCTCGACTGCTTTCTTCGCCAGCAAGCCGGCCGCGAGCATCACGCTCGGATTGCTCGTGTTCGTGCAGCTCGTGATCGCCGCGATTAACACACTGCCATGGCCGATCTGACTCTGACCCTGCGGAAACAAATAGGTCCCCTCTTTTACTTCTTCGAGTATTTCACTTGGCGGATCCGGCGACGGCCGGTTCGCCACCATCTCGAGTTTGTTGCGCTCTTCGCCTGGCTGAATCGTTACTCTGGGATCGTCTGATGACGGCATGTCTTCATCGCGCGGCGGCGTGCCGTTCAATTGCACCGGATGCTTCGCCGCAAGATCAACATCTTGTTTTCCGTAGCCGCCATCTTTGACCGGTTTTTGCAACAGCGAGCGAAATGTTTGGCCGAGGGCCGGAAGATCGATTCGATCCTGCGGACGTTTCGGCCCAGCCACGCTCGGCTGCACGTCGGCAAGATCGACATCGAGATCGACCGAGTAATCAATCTCGCCTTTGCGCGGCATCCCGAACATCTTTTGCGCGCGAAAATAATTTTCGAACGCGGCACATTGCTCATCTGTGCGACCGGTCGCGCGCAGGTAATTCACCGACTCCTGATCGATCGGAAAATATCCCATGGTCGCACCGTACTCCGGCGACATATTTCCGATCGTGGCCCGGTCTGGCACCGGCAGTGATGCCGCCCCTTCGCCGTAGAATTCAACAAATTTGCCGACTACTTTTTGCGCGCGCAGCAGCTGGGTGATGTGCAAGACCAGATCGGTCGCGGTGACACCTTCACGCAGTCGTCCGCTCATGTGCACGCCTACCACCTCTGGCGTTAAGAAATAAACCGGCTGACCCAGCATGCCCGCTTCGGCTTCGATTCCTCCGACACCCCAGCCGACCACGCCCAGTCCGTTGATCATGGTCGTATGCGAATCGGTCCCGACGAGCGTATCGGGATAAAAAACGGTTGATGGTTGATGGTTGATGGTTGATGGAGCCGAAAGAACTCCTTTGGCCAAGTATTCCAGATTGACCTGGTGAACAATCCCGATTCCGGGCGGGATGAGTCCGAAGGTTTTGAACGCTTGCTGGCCCCATTTCAAAAATTGGTAGCGCTCGCGGTTGCGCCGAAATTCCATTTCCAAATTCAGGCGCAAAGCGTCAGCCGATCCGAAAAAATCCACCTGCACCGAATGATCTACGACCAGGTCGACCGGCACGAGCGGTTCAATTATTTTGGGATCGCCGCCCAATCGTTGCACGGCGCTGCGCATCGCCGCCAGATCAACCACTAGTGGCACGCCCGTGAAATCTTGCAGAACGATTCGCGCGACTACGAACGGAATTTCCTCGTTGGCCGGTTTCTTTGCGTTCCAGCTCGCCAGCGTCTCAATGTCTTTGCGCTGAATTCTTTTTCCGTCGCAATTGCGCAGGACCGATTCGAGGACAATGCGAATGCTGACCGGCAGCCGGAAAATTTTGCCGACACCTTGCTCCTCCAGAGCGGGCAACGAATGAAACATCGCCTCGCGGCCATGGCCCGCGTCGAATTTCCGTAAGGTGTTAAATTCGTTAGTGATCGTCATGTCGAGCCGAGTCGAGACATCCCGTCGCGAAAGCTTACAGGTAATGCCACGGGGTCCTTCGACTCCACTACGCTTCGCTCAGGATGACAAAGTATCCTACGCTTCATTTGTCATTTTAGCTCAGCTAATTTCGTTTTGATCTTCTCAAAATTTGGCAGCGCGCGCGCGTCATCGTTTGTCTCAGAGTACTGGATCACTCCGGCGCGATCGATGATGAACACGGCGCGCTTTGGCACCCCGCCCATCCCGAGATTCATCTGCGGCAGAAAGGAATCGTAGGCGACGTCATAGGCTCTCGCGACCTTATGCTCGTAATCGCTTAGCAACGGGACGGCGATCTTCTCTTTTTGCGCCCAGGCTTCCTGCGCGAATGGGTTGTCGCCACTAATTCCGTAGACGATCGCGTTCAGGCTGCCGTAGACAGAGAGGTCCATACTCACGCCGCACATCTCGGTGGTGCAAGTGCCGGTGAACGCCATCGGGAAAAAGAGAAGCAAGGTGTTTTTCTTCCCGAAATTGTCGCTCAGCTTGATTTGCTTTGGCCCATCTTCCGCCTTTGTAGGCAATGCGAAATCCGGCGCCTTGGTCCCAACAGAGAGTGACATAGGTAGTTCTTCGAATTGGTTCTTGTAAGCTAATTTGAGTATAGAAATGCAGCGCCCCGGGTCAAAAAGTGTTTGGAGAATTGTGGAATTGCTAAACGGCCCAGGTCGAGCGCGACAATTGTTTGCGCTTCACGGATGACCGAGCACGATTGACGTATCCATGGAGCTATTTTGGTGGTTAATCGTAATTATTCTCTTCGCGGTTGGCTTGATTGGCACAGTGCTGCCGGTCTTTCCCGGAACAACGATCATTTTGGCTGCGGCCATCATCCATCGATTGATGCTCGGCCCGGAAAAGAGCGTTGGTTGGCGCACTGTTACAATTCTTGTTCTGCTCACCCTCCTCTCTTATGCGATTGACGTTGTCAGCGGTTATTTCGGTGCGAAATATTTTGGTGCAACCAGGTGGGGGACGTTCGGTGCCATTATCGGCGCGCTTCTTGGTCTCTTCTTCGGAATCATCGGGTTGTTTGTCGGTCCGGTGCTCGGCGCAATTGTGGGCGAATTCATTGCTGGCAAAAGAATGATCGACGCTGGGCGCGCGGGCTGGGGGAGTTTGCTCGGGAATCTGGGCGGAATGATTGGCAAGCTCGTCATTGCGCTGACGATGATCAGCATTTTTTTTCTGAGCGCACCCTCGCCTATTTAAGTATAGGAGGGACGCTGCGCTGTGCCGTCTGTCCAGGATGTTGGAAAGAGGGCAAAAAAACGCTTGCAGTCAATTAAGCTTTGTAATACAAAGTAAGTTTAATGAGTGACCGTTCCCGGGCGGAAGAAGATTTGCGCGTCATACGCGGCTTGATGGAGCGCGCCACCATTTATCGGGCCATCTCCGCTCCGACTGCTCTCGTCGCCGGAATATTGTCAATCCTTTCTGCCGGCATCATCTACCTAAACAATGATGTTAAGTCGATCTTTGGGCGACCGGTTGGTCCGCGCGAATTTGCCGCAATCTGGGTTGATGTACTCACCCTTGCCCTGGTCGCGAATGCCTTCTTTGTCTGGCGGGAAGCCCGCTACAGCGGACGCCCGTTTATCTCTCCCGGGATGAAGCTGGCCATACGGGCGATCGCCCCCAATTTGCTCATCCCGTTAGCTTTTACGATTTGGTTTTTCAAACGAGGTTACTTGGGCGGTCAAGAATTGGAATTGGTCATCGTATGGGTGGTGTTTTACGGATTGGCGCTGCTTTCGACGGCGCTTTTCGCTCCACGGTCGTTGGCCATTCTTGGCTGGGCATTCCTGCTCACCGGCCTGGCGGTTCCCACACTAATTAACTTGGTCGACGAACTAGCGGGAGATGTTCCAACCGTTTTGATGGGACTCGCTTTTGGCCTGTATCATCTTATCTACGCCGCGGCGACGTGGCCGCGAACAGGCGCGGCTGCACCTGCGGACGTTTCGATCGAATGAACAATGCTGAATTTCGACAAGCTCGACAAAGCAATCCACGAGAAGGGACGGCTCGCAATCATGACGTTACTGGCGACACGGGTGAGTTGGCCATTTCAGGATTTGAAAACGGAACTAGGGATGAGCGATGGCAATTTGATCACGCATTTGCGGCTGCTGCACAAGCTCGGCCTCGTAGCGGTGACAAAGGAGGTGCGCAACCGACCGCAGACGAGCTATTCGCTCACGTCGAAAGGGCGAACGGCGTTTCGGGATTATTTAAAAGTGCTGGAGGAGATCGTGCGAACGGGAAAGAAATGAAAAATTTTGTCCAGTTACTTTGTGACACAAAGCTCCCTCAGGCCAACCGTTAGACCATGAAAATATTGCTCGCTAAACATTTTGGAACCTGTTTCGGCGTGCGTGACGCCATCGCCCAGGCGGAACAGCTTGCTGCCGAGGCGCCACTGACCATTTTAGGAGAGTTGGTTCACAATCCTGTCGTCCGTGAGCACCTGCGCATGCAGGGCGCTCGCGAAGCTTCTCTTGACTCCACCGACATCAATTCGCGACGCGTCATGATTACAGCACACGGCGCTTCCGACCGGAATCGTCATAAATGGCAGTCAGCCGGATACGATGTTGTCGACGGGACGTGTCCGCTCGTCCGCTACGCCCATGAGCAATTGAAGCTGCTTGTCGCCGCCGGCTATTTTCCAATCGTTATTGGCAAGCCCGGACACGTCGAGGTTCGCGGCCTGACCGAAGATTTTGCGAACGCGTGCGTCGTTAATGTTGAAGCTGACATTTTCAGCTTGCCCCGATGCGATCGCTACGGGGTCATTTCGCAAACAACTCAGCCAATTGAACGCGTGCGTTCTTTGGTCGAAATGATTCGGAGACGCAATCCGCGCGCACAAGTTCGTTTTATCGATACAGTTTGTAAGCCGACTAAAGATCGACAAGCGGCCTTGCGGAAATTGATTGCCGAAGCCGACACGATTGTGGTCGTCGGTGGCCGCGAAAGTAACAACACGCGCCAACTCGTTGCCACCTGTCGTGCGTCCGGTCGCCGCGCCATCCACGTCGAGCGGGCCGAAGAACTCGACCATAGAGATTTTGAAAAGGTCGAGATTGTCGGACTGACTGCTGGGACATCAACCCTGTCCGAGACGGTCGAAGCCGTTTTCAAACGTCTGCAGGAAATTTCATCTGCCGGGAAGGACAGCGCGCTATGATCCCTCGTCTCAAAGCTCTTTTGCGTGGAGATGCCGATCGACTGACGAGCTGTTTGGCTGCGCCGGATGCCGCCGCACTTGCAACTTACTTCGTTGTTACCTTGATCGGCTCCGGTGTCTACGGTTTGACCTTGGGCATTTGGCGTGCGCCTTTGCAGTCGCTCTACACAGCGGTCAAATTTCCGTTGCTGATTTTTCTGACCTGCGCCGGCAATGCAATGCTCAACGGCATGTTAGCGCAGCTTCTCGGTTCGGGTCTTTCATTCAAACAAACATCGCTCGCGATTCTCATGAGCTTCGCGATTGCCGCGATGATTCTCGGCGGGTTCAGTCCTATTACGCTTTTCATTTGGTACAATTCGCCGCCGCTTGCCTCGAAAAGCGCAATTCTCGGACACAGCGTAATGCTGCTCACACACGTTTTGGCGATTGCTTTCGCCGGCGTCATTGCCAACCGACGTCTGCTCGACTTGCTCCGGAAAATCAGCGGCCGAGATGCCACTGCGCGTTCAGTTCTGTTCAGCTGGCTGGCGGGAAATCTTTTTCTGGGCGCGCAGCTCGCGTGGAACCTGCGTCCCTTTATCGGTTCTCCCACGCTCGCGGTGCAATTTTTTCGTGACGACCCTCTGCGAGGCAATTTCTACGAAGCCGTTTGGCGCGCGTTTAGACATCTCTTTTTCTAAATCCAGACAACAAACCAATGACTACACCACCACCTATTCCAAACCAGTCAGAACAACGGCCGGGAATTTCCCGGCGTTTCACCTTTCAGCCGATGGCCGAAGGCAAATCCCCAGTCCTTCTTGTTGAAGCCTTGTTAAAATATCCGGGACGTATCATTCACGAGTTGCAACACAACTGGAGAGCGGCCCTAACCTGCTGGTTGCTGATCCTTGCGTTGCTCGGCATGGCGATGTACGGCGTGGTCGTTGGAAGTTTCTCCGGCGGGACCCAAATGTTGATTGCGCCGGCGAAACTTGCTCTTGGCACGCTTCTCTCGGTGCTCATCTGCCTGCCCAGTCTGTACATCTTCGCCTGTCTTGGTGGGATCGACGCTCGATTGCGGACGGTCAGTGGTGTCCTTTTCGCGGCGGTTGGTCTGGGCGCGCTGCTGCTAATCGGGTTTGCACCGGTCGCATGGATATTTTCCCAGTCGACCGATTCGGTCGCGTTCATGGGCACGTTACATCTGATTCTTTGGGCCATTGGAATGAGCTTCGGACTGCGTTTGATCGAAGCGATGGGCCGATTACTAAGCGGCTCCGCGCGAAGTCACATGAAACTTTGGGGACTGATATTTGTCGCGGTTTGCCTGCAAATGACGACTACGTTGCGACCCATCGTCGGGACATCGAACCATTTTCTTCCGGGTGAAAAGAAATTCTTCCTGGCGCATTGGTGGGAATCGTTCAGCGGAGCGAATCAGAAAAAATGAGAGAAGAAGAATTCGCCTCCGATTACCGCGGAACATGTTGTAGCGGTGGTTGTCGCGGCATCTTTCTTCCTGCTTTCACCCGCAGCGGTTTATGATAAATTAAATGCGATGGCAGACGATCGCTGGTGAGCCGTGAGGCCCGCTAGAGGAAAGTCCGAACACCATACGGCAGCATGCCGCGTAAAATACGCGGGCGCCGCAGTTGCAAAATTGCGGCGACGGAAAGTGTCGCAGAAAAGACACCGCCGGTTCTTTGGCAACGAAGGAAAGGTAAGGTTGAAAAGGCGAGGTAAGAGCTCACCGCTCGCGAAGTAATTGGCGAGGCAGGAAAAACCCCATGCGGTGCAAGACAAAACAGAGGGAGGGCAGCCGGTCCGTACGCCCCGAATTTTTTCGGGGTTGATCCTCGGGTATGGTCGCATCACGATCCTGCAAGTGTGGGATTTGGACGCTCCGAGAAATCGGAGTGAGATAAATGATCGTTAGGGCCTGAGTAATCAGGCCGACTGAATTCGGCTTACCGCCATCAAATATGAAGGGCGCTTTCGGAAACGGAGGCGCCCTTCGCTTTGGATTCACCTGCCCGTTCCCGCTCGAATTTGCGGCGTTGCGCCGATCTTTCCGTGTGACATCCCCGCTGTCATCCGGAGCGGAGCGAAGGATCTCTCCTACTCGCGCAACCCTTTCAGCCTACGACGCTTGGAGTCCGATTCTGTGCCACGCACGTCTTTTTAGGAGCTTCCTCGCTCCTCTCGGAATGACAACCCTACAGAACGTCGTCGAGACAGGCGAGCAGATGCGACACCGTCTCCTCGGTTTCGTCGCCCATGTTGGAGAGGCGAAAGGTTTGGCCTTTGATCTTGCCGTAACCGGGATCGATGACGAGATGATGTTTTTCCCGCAGTTTTCTCACGAGTTCCAAAACGTCGATGCCTCGATTGTTTTTCACGCAGGTGAGCGTTTTTGAGCGGAAGTCTTCTTCGGCGAAAAAATCGAAGCCAGTACGGCGCACCCAATCATGCACGAGTGCATTGGTGCGGGCATGTCGATCGAAGCGCGCGTCGGGTCCCTCTTCGAAAATTTCTTCGAGCTTCGATTGCAACGCGTGAATATGTCCGATGCTTGGTGTGCTCGGCGTCATCCATCCGGCTTGTTGCTTTTTGAATTCTAAAAAGTCGAAATAAAAACCACGGTTTGGAATTTTCTCGGCGCGTACAAAAGCTTTGTCGGAAACGCAGAAAAGTGAAAAGCCCGGGGGAAGCGCGAGCGCCTTTTGCGCGCCCGTCAAGAGCACGTCAATGCCGAGCGCGTCCATCTCAATCTTAACCCCGGCAAACGACGAGACGGTATCGACGATCAGCGCGACATCGGGATATTTTGCAAGCACGCAGCAGATTTCAGCGAGCGGATTCATCACACCGGTCGACGTTTCGTTGTGAATCAGTGTGACGGTATCAAATTTTCCAGTGGCCAGGTGTCGATGCACCGCCTTGTGATCGATATGTTTGCCCCATTCGACCTGCAGCGGCTCGGCATTTTTTCCGCAGCGTTTGGCCACGTCGAACCATTTGTCGGAGAACGCACCGCACATACAGGTGAGCACGCCGCGATCAACAAGATTTCGAATCGACGCCTCCATTACACCCCAGGCGGATGAAGTTGAGAGAAATACCGGCTGCTTGGTTCCGAACAATCTCTGCAAATCGGGATGGATCGCGCGATAAAGGTTTTTAAAATCTTCGCCACGATGCCCGATCATTGGCCGCGAGAAGGCGGCGAGAGTTTTCGGTGAAACTTCGACGGGACCTGGGATGAAAAGCTTATCGTGCGGAATCATTCAAACAGAACGTCCAACAGCCTGCCCTGAGCGCAAGTCGAATGGGTCCGACGCCCAATTTAGAAAAAGAAACGCTCCCGCGGGCGAGTGCCTTAACAACCTCAATCACTGTCGCGCTTGATGAAGCTGATGTCGCCGCTGCGCTCGACGTAACCAGCGCGGATATTCTTCAGCTCCTCAGTTTCCGCAGTCAGACGCAAGTCTTCCTCGACATCATGTTTGGAGATGTGGTTGCGTCGCATGGCGCCAAGAATCAGGTTTCCGTCCTCGATGATCAGATCCGGACTCCCTTTGATGAGCACGCCGAAGCCGTGCGAGTAATAGGCAATAAAGGCGAGGAGCCGATGCACCAGAACGATCACGAAACTCCCTCCGAGGGTCGCGAAAAATGCGGCGGTACCGTTGACGGCGCGTGAAAGCACCGATGCCAGAATGACAATCAAAACGGCATCAAATGCGGTTTTGCGTGCGAGAGATCGTTTATGTCCACAGCGAATCATGATCAGGGTGGCTAGAAACACGGTGATTCCACGCAGGGAAATTTGAACAAACGTTAAATCTTTCGGCTCTACGCCCAAGCCGAGAAGCGGTCCGACAAAATCATAAAACGCATTCATATCTAAGAATTTTATCGCCGGCAAAAAGTCTGGCGCGTGCATAGGGATGGAATGAAAACAAAATAAATCCGGCCGAACGATCAGATTCGTTCTCTAGAGAAAATAACTTTCCGGGTTTTGCATCGCCGCCGTCGGTTCGGCAGAAGCCATCACATCGAAATCGTGCCTGCTCGTGGCCGCCGGCCTTCTCGCGCTTGCGCTGGAAACCTTCGCGTGGCATAAGACGACGCTCGCGCGTTTTCTAATCGCTGATACAGACTATTAATATTAAAACATGCCGCCGACGACTCCCACGCTTTCCCGCGATCCGACGCTCGAGGCGCATGTTTTTTGGCACAAATTTAAAACTGAGATTCTCGCGGCCATTGCTCTCGCAGTCCTGTTAATCATCGGTTTCGCCGGTTATCGGTTTTATTCCGAACGTCAGGAATCCGCGGCTTCCGCTCTGCTTGCCACAGCAAAGAAATCGCAAGAGTACGAGCAGGTTATCGCCCAGTATCCGAATTCGGCGGCAGGATCTTCCGCCTGCCTCCTGTTGGCCCAGGCCCAGCGGAATGATCGCAAGTTCGTGGAATCCAACGCGACCCTTCAACGTTTTGTCGATAAAAACCCAAAGCACGAACTCGCGAGCACTGCGCAAATGGCGATCGCGGTCAACCTCGAGTCAATGGGGAAGATGGATGAAGCCCTGGTCATGTACCAGCAGATCGCTGTGACATACCCCGCGAGTTTCAGCGCGCCGCTCGCACTAGTTTCTAGAGTGCGGCTCCTCAAGGCGAAGAGCCAATTCGATGAGGCGCGTCTCGTGTGTGAAGCGATCATTAACCAGTACAGCACCAGTTTTTGGGTTTCAGAGGCGATGCGGGAACTCAGCTCTCTTAAACCAAACGAATCCTTGAAACCGAGCGCGACAGCTCCAACGGTAGGCTTCGCACCCGCGGGTCCGCCGTCGCCTGTGCGTCCACCGATGGCCCTGCCCAGCGCCCCAAAGCCAGCCGGAGCACCGACGACGAGTCCTTCCAAGCCGAAGTAAAATTGTAACAGGCGCTTGCCGCTGCCAGAGCCGCTACAAAGGCGCGGTTAACGTTTTGAGAATTGGAAACGTTTGCGTGCGCCGGGTTGGCCCGATTTTTTGCGCTCCTTCATGCGCGGATCGCGACGCAGGAGCCCGTCGGCTTTAAGCGTGCCGCGCAAATTAGCATCGGCCTGCAACAGGGCACGTGAAATAGCAAGGCGAGCAGCGCCGGCCTGGCCGGCCATTCCGCCACCGGTGGTGTTGATTGATAAATCGTAGGTGTTCACCACTTTTGCAGCTTGAAGAGGCTGTAGCACCGCATTTTGCAGCGGTGCCGTCGGAAAATAATCCTCGAAGCTGCGGCCATTGATGTCGATCTTGCCACTGCCTGGGGTCATGCGAATGCGTGCGACCGATGTCTTGCGGCGTCCCGTTGCGATAAATTCCTGTGTTTGCGCCATGGTTTGAGAGCTCCGCTACGCTAGGGTGACGGCGTGCGGTTGTTGAGCTGCATGCGGGTGCGATTCGCCACGATAAACTTTGAGTTTTCGATAAACCGCGCGTCCCAGTCGGTTGTGAGGAATCATTCCACGCACCGCCCTTTCGATCAATAATTCTGGATGCCGCACGCGCCGCGATCGGGCGCTCTCTGATTTGTGGCCGCCCACATATCCGGAAAAGCTCGTGTAGGTTTTACTTTCCTCCTTCTTGCCGGTCAATCGGACCTTCTCGGCGTTAATCACGATGACGAAATCGCCGGTATCGACGTGCGGCGTGAAAATGGGCTTCTCTTTTCCTCGGAGTAGGTTCGCCGCTCTGACGGCGACGCTGCCGAGCACCTGGTCTTTGGCGTCGATGAGCCACCATTGGCGCGGAACCTCGCTGGCCTTGGCAGAAAAAGTCTTCATTTGTGAGGGAAAGGGCACGGAAACTAGTGGTGGCAGGAAGGGCTGTCAACTGCCGTGATGAGCAACATTCCGCGGGAGCGAGTGGTCTCTAACGGTCGCAAAAACTGCGGTCAGCAGGCGGGGATACGGGGAGAAACTGGCACCGTGCTTGCTTATAAATACCATAATGACTAGCTTAACTAGACTTTGGCTCCTTCTCCCCCTCCTTCTTTCTAATCTCCCAGCTGTCCGGGCCGAAAACGATCGCGTTACGGGCGCCGCCGTTATCCGCGAAATGAATCTAGCGCGGCAGAACCCCGCTGTGTACGCGACATATTTGGAAGACCTGCGCTCGCATTTCAACGGTAGATTCCTCCTTCTTCCGGGGCAGACCAGGATTTATACACATGAAGGTTTGAAAGCGGTTGATGAAGCCATTCGTTTTCTTTATTCAGTGAAGCCAATCCAGCCATTGACCCTTTCCTCGGGAATGTGCCGAGGCGCCGCCGATCATTGTGCGGACCAGATAGGTGGCACCATGGGGCACGACGGCAGCGACCGGAGCAACCCTGGCACTCGAATGAAACGCTACGGAACCTGGACTGCGGCTTGGGGTGAAAATATTTCGTACGGAAAAAACAGTGCGCGTGACGTTGTTCTCGCCTTGATCATCGATGATGGACTGCGAGCGCGGAAGCATCGCAAAAATATTTTCAATTCGAATTTCAATTACGCCGGGGCAGCCTCCGGTCCGCACGCTCGATTCGGCACCGTTTGTAGCATCGATTTTGCCGGCGGTTACGCCGAACGCGGACAGGCGCCAACGGAAGCACTGGTAGCGCGGAACTTCTAAAATTACTCATACAAACCGCCGGGAAATTGATCCGTTGCAACCGGGAGGAGCAACGCAATTACCGTCAGTCGATCTCTCTTAATCCGTCTTTCTCGCTTTTCGGCATCTTGTCGAGAATTGGTTGAATCGACGGATCCGCTTTAATCATGGCCGAGCGCGTGGCGTCACGGAAATCTTTGCGTGCCTGTCGCATCTTGTCATGCGCGGCTCTCACGGCCGGATCTTGCACGGCTTTTTGGTGTGCCGCGTGCAGCTTTTGTCGCTCATCTGCAGAGAGATTTGCAAAACCTTCCCTGTGATGTCTTTCCCAACCTCCACCTTGTCCCGTTTGGTCCTCAGCGTAGCCGACGGGAGCGAATTGCGTCGCCGTAAGGATCATCATCGTGATCAACAATTTCATTTTCATGTCGTGAATAAAAACCCGCCTTGTCCTGAGAAGTTGCGTTTGGGAAAGGCGATTTCGGCCATACATTTTTGTCGTATCGAGCGATCAGTAAAGGAGTTGGAAATGCTCGCATTCTTTCGGTTCGTCACAGGATTCAGGCGTTTTTCGGCCAGCCGTGAATCGCGACTCGCCATTTATTCTGCGCACGCTTAATTGCTTCTCGCCATGTCCACTCCTGCTATTCCCAAAACCGCGATTTCACCGCGACGCGACGAGGATTTTCCGGAGTGGTACCAGCAGGTGATCCGAGCGGCTGAGCTGGCCGAGCCATCCGATGTGCGGGGCTGCATGGTGATTCGCCCGTGGGGCTTCGGTATTTGGGAAAACATGCAACGCCAGCTTGACGTTATGTTTCGCGCCACCGGACATCGCAATGCCTATTTTCCCCTCTTCATTCCACTGAGTTATTTTGCCAAGGAAGCCGAGCACGTAGAGGGCTTCGCCAAGGAATGCGCGGTGGTGACGCATAGCCGGCTGGAGGTTGGTCCCGATGGAAAAATGAAACCCTCGAGCGCATTGACCGAGCCACTGGTCGTTAGGCCGACAAGCGAGACGATCATCGGCGCGAGTTATGCCAAGTGGGTGCAATCGTATCGCGACCTTCCTATTTTAATCAATCAGTGGGCCAACGTCGTGCGCTGGGAGATGCGACCGCGTCTATTTTTGCGTACGACCGAGTTCTTGTGGCAAGAGGGCCACACTGTCCACGAAACCGAGGCAGAGGCGCGCGCGGAAACGAAAAAGATGCTCGATGTTTACGAAACGTTTGTGCGCGATCACCTGGCCATCCCGGTTTTCACCGGAGAGAAATCCGAAAGCGAACGCTTTCCCGGAGCGGTGCAGACGTTGTCGATTGAGGCGATGGTGCAGGACCGCAAAGCAATCCAGGCTGGTACATCGCATTTCCTTGGACAAAATTTTTCGCGCGCGAGCGGCATCCAATTTCAGAACCGCGAAGGCAAACAAGAGTTTGGCTGGACGACGAGCTGGGGCATGAGCACACGGCTCGTCGGCACGGTCATCATGGCCCACGCCGATGATGACGGAGTAGTGCTGCCGCCGCGTATCGCGCCGACGCAGATCGTAATCTTGCCAATCACGCCCAAGGAAGATACACGCGCAAAGGTGTTGGCAGCGTGCGAAGAGCTCGAGCGACGATTGCGTGACGTTCGGTATGCCGATGCACCGCTCGAGGTTGAAGTTGACCGGCGCGATCTTGGCGGTGGTGTGAAAAATTGGGAATGGATCAAGAAAGGGGTGCCGGTGCGGGTTGAGATTGGACCGCGCGATCTCGAAAAAAACGTCGCGGCCGTGAGCCGGCGCGATCAGCCCACGAAGGCAAAACAATTTATGCCGGTGGAACAATTGATTTCGCAAGCGGCCGGATTGCTGACCTCGATCCAACAAAATCTTTACGATCGCGCGAAGAAATTCCGCGATGAGCACACGCGTATAATCCAATCGAAAAAGGAATTTTACGATTTTTTCACGCCGAAGAATTCCGAGAAAGCAGAAATTCACGGCGGCTTTGCCCTGGCACATTGGAACGGCTCGCGCGTGGTCGAGGAGCAAATTAAGAGCGATCTCAAGGTGACAGTTCGTTGCATTCCGCTGGAAGACTCAGCCGATGCCGGCCGCTGCATCTTCACAGGCGAGCCAAGCCCGCGTCGTGTTGTCTGGGCGAAATCGTACTAAAAACGAGCTAGACCCAGGCGGCATGCCTGAGCGCCGACTACTTCGGGAGGTGCGCAACCGCGCGGTTGTGACGCGATTGACATTTCTTGAGTGTGCCGTTTTGGCATCAACGGGAATGATCTCGTTTTGCGGTAGCCGATTTCAGACCGTTGCCATCAACAACTATATACGGAGTCAGCATCTATATAATATAATGCTCCTGATATTGACGCGGTTGGAACCGCCGTTTTATTCATCACATGGCCACTGAACTGAAGCTTTACAGCCGCGAGTGGTGCTCCTGGTGCATTGACGCCAAAGAATATTTGAGTGAGCGCGGTTACAAGTTTACAGAAATCGATGTCGGCGAAGATCGAAGCGCATATGAAGAAATGAAGGAATTATCGGATCAGATGTATGTGCCGACGTTCGTTGCTGGCGATAAAGTGCTCGCGAATTTTGACACCGATCAGCTTGCAAACTTTCTAAACAAGCACGCGATCGAGCCGTAATGCTATTTGGCTTTTTTTTAACGCTTGGCGTGGCGGTGCTCAGTGTCGCCTTGCGGAGCTTTCAGAGCTCGTTTTCGCAAAAGGCCGGAGCCCTCGGCATTCTGATCGCATCGTATCTGCTGGTTTATTTCCTTACCGACAGTTGGATTCTCGGACTGATCGGGGCCATGAGTTGGCTTTTCTTGCCATGGCTGGAAATTCTCACCCGCATCCGCGCACTGCGATTGCCAAGAGAAAAACAACTGCGGCCGAAAAGCCCGCCATCTACGGATGTTTTTCCGACGCTTAACGACATCACGCACGAGATCGAGAACGCGGGGTTTGTGCATATAAACGATGCCGGTTGGGATTGGGAGGATTACCGCCAGTTCTTCCGCTTGTTTTATAAGCAGGAAGACCGTGCCCAGGCCATTATCTGTCTGAACGAGCAACACGATCTTTCCTTTTACTATCTGCGCATTTCTTCACGGGCAAAGACTGGCATTATCTGGACGACCTGGAATTATCCGCTCTCGTACGGTTTGAAATTGACTCCGCAGTTCAGGATTAATCGGCAGCGTCCCGACCAATCATTCTGGCAGCTTTACCAAAGCCATCGCGAGTTTCTCCGTCACAACAGCGTGGAGATAGAGGCGATCGATGCCATGGATGAGGAGCGTATTCAAGCCGAGATCGAACATGATTTACGCGATCAAATCGCCCATAACATCAAAAAGGGCGTTCTTAAGCAGACCGGAAGTGGGGACGTGAAATATTCCTGGCGGGGGATGCTTTATCTTTGGCTGCAATTCCTCCTCGATCTAGTGCGACTCTAAAAATGTGGGAGGGGACGGAAGTCAGGTTTCTAGTCCGCCAATTGGACGGACTCGTCCTGCGGCGAGCGTGACTCGGACGACGTAGTTCCGCACTGTCGATATAGGACACAGGCTGTAAGCCAAGTCAGCCAAGATGGCCTGACCTCCGGATCATACTTTCATGATCTCGGCTTCTTTGCGTGCGAGATGCTCGTCGACCGATTTCACGAAGCGATCGGTCAGTTTCTGAACTTCGCTTTCCAGGTCGCGCAGACCGTCCTCGGTCAATTCACCGGCGGTCTTTAATTTCTTCGCCTCATCCAGCGCGGCGCGCCGGTTTCCGCGCACGCGCACGCGCGCTTCTTCCGCCATTTTACCGAGAGACCGCACCAGATCTTTACGCCGCTCCTCCGAAAGCTCCGGGATGGGTAATCGGATAATTTTACCATCAACTGCCGGAGTGATTCCGATTTTTGATTCCTTGAGCGCTCTTTCAATGTCCTGCACCGTCGCCGCGTCGAACGGCTGGACCACCAGCAACCGCGCCTCCGGTGTGGTGATCAGCGCAAGCTGCTTCAGCTTCATGCTCGATCCGTAGGCCTGCACATCGACATTCTCGACCAAAGCGGGCGAGGCTTTCCCTGTGCGCACGGCGGCGAATTCGTGCACCGTGTAGTCGACGCTTTTTTCCATGGCCATCTCGGCTTCGAGGAGAATGTCGTCTCTGCTCATATCCTAAGTTTTTACTTGGCCTCCGCCTCACTGCAAACAAGGGTGCCCACTTTCCGGCCCAGCACGGCGTCGCGAATGTTGCTTGGCTTATTCATATCGAACACGATCACCGGAATTTTGTTGTCCATGCAAAGACTGAACGCAGTTGAATCCATTACTTGCAATCGCTTCGTCAGCGCGTCGGTGAAGCTGACTCGCTCATAGCGTTGCGCCTTTGGATCCGTATTGGGGTCACGATCATACACGCCGTCTACTTTTGTCGCCTTTAAAATGACGTCGGCCCGGATCTCGCTCGCGCGCAGGGCCGCGGTCGTATCGGTGGAAAAGTAGGGATTGCCCGTGCCCGCGGCAAAAATGACGACGCGCCCGAGTTCGAGATGCCGAATAGCGCGACCGAGGATGAATGGTTCGGCCACATTCTTCATTTCGATTGCGGTCTGCACGCGCGTTTCCACGGTTAGTTGATCAAGCGCGCTCTTCAGAGCCATGGCATTGATCACGGTCGCAAGCATTCCCATGTAGTCCGCCGTGGTGCGGTCCATGCCACGGCCGGCTGCGGTTAACCCGCGCCAGATATTACCCCCGCCAATCACTACCGCCACCTGGACGCCAAGGTCGTGCACTTCTTTGATGCGTTCGGCAATTTCGCGCACGATTGGCGGCGAGATGTTGTCGCGCCCGCCGCGTTCTTGCAATGCCTCGCCGCTCAACTTGAGCACGATCCGCTTGTAAGCAGGCGCTTCCGTTTTCATGGGGCGAGTGAGATAAAACAAGAGGAGCCAACCTTTGGAAAGCAAAATGACAGGTGTAGCCGGCATTGCTGATCCAGCTCGCAGTCAGCGGCCACGGCTGCAGTTTCGCGATCAGGCTTTATTTCGGAACGCCGAGCTCCCTCCGACATGAGCAAGCCCAGGGTGCCCTCGTACAAGGTCCGCGGCTGACATGCGTCTTCTCCCCTCAAGTTGCACTTCTTCCAAGGAAAGAGCGCGGCTGCCCGCCGCAATAACGAGACGGCGCTCATCGGCGTAAATGATTTCTCCGGGCGAGCCCCTATGATCAACGACGACGGCGGAGAATATTTTCAAATTTTGCGCCTTGTCTGATTTTGTTGTCACCGTCGTGAACGCGCCCGGCCATGCGTTGAAGGCGCGAATTTTTCTCTCGATCGTCTCTGCGGGTTCGGACCAATCGATTTTACCAGCCTCCCGATTCAATTTCGGCGCGTAGCTGGCCAGAGCGCCGTCCTGCGGGATGCGCGGCGCGTCTCCGCCGGAAAGCAATCGCATAGATTCTATTAAGGTTTTCGGCGCAATTTCCGCCAGCCGATCATGTAGCGATTCGCCAGTTTCATTCGGTCTGATTACGATCTTGCGTTGCAATAAGATGTCGCCCGTGTCGAGACCTTCATCCATATAGATCACGGTGATGCCAGTTTCGACATCGCCGGCTGCGATGGTGGCTTGAATTGGTGCGGCACCCCGCCAACGCGGCAGAAGCGAGGCATGTAAGTTCAAACAAGCTAAACGGGGGATCTCGAGCACTTCGCGTGGCAAGATTTGACCGTAGGCCATGACGACAATGACCTCCGGTGCGAATGCGACGATTTCTTCGATAGCTTGTCGATCTTTGATCTTTCGCGGCTGCAGAACTGGTAGTGTTATGTGAGTGACCGCCTTTTTGATCGGGGATGGTTCGACACGTTGACTTCGCCCGACCGGTTTGTCTGGCTGGGTGACTATGCCGACAACTTCGTGCTCTTTCGAAGCAAGAAGCGCTTGTAAGGTCGGCGCGCCGATTTCGCCCGTGCCGATGAAAACGACGCGCATTGCGCTTTTAATGCCGCAGCCTTTTCAATGGCAAGCGACGCTGACGCGGCGCCATAGCTTGTGCCATGCGCTTTTCACCGGCCGTAACTTCACGCTGTCCGACAGACGACGCGCAGCCGGTGCAAAGGTAGTCGAAAATCTCTTTGTCAGGCAGGACTAGGAGCAGTCGTTCGCGCACCGGCATCGTCGCCTGGCATTTCTGACAGTAAAGGCTCGATGCTGTGAAATTTTCAAACTGCTGCTGACTCATGCTGACCATCCACGCCGTTAACGCTGGCGAGGATATCGAACAAAACCTTCGCTGGCGGCTGGGTCGCGTCAACCACGCTGATCCTATCGCGGCTATAATAGCTGAGCACCGGCTTCGATTCTTGCTCGTACGTATCCAAACGACGCTGAATTACTTGTTCGTTAGCGTCATCGAGTCGGTTATCTTTCAGGGCGCGCTTCTTTAATCGAATAAACAATGTGTCGCGATTCGGGCAGGACAGGTGAAAAACTTTCTCCACGTCGATCATCTCCTCCATGATCGACGCTTGATTAACGTTTCGTGGGATTCCATCGAGCACAAGGATGTCGATGTCCGGTTTGAATTTGTGCGCGTCCACCGCTGCGTCGATCGCCTCTTTCCAGAGTTCCACCGTAATCTCATCGGGCACGAGCTGGCCTTTGCTCGAGTAATCCAAAAAGGCTTTACCCACCGTTGTGCGTGTATCGATGGAGCGAAAAACATCGCCGCACGGGCAATGATAGAAACGCGGGATGCTTCCGAGCGTCTTGCCCTGAGTGCCTTTGCCGCTGCCGGGCGCGCCAAAAAGGATGTAGGTTTTATATTTCATAGGCCAATCCGTTATACCGCAAATTGTCCGAACCCGGAAAGGGGAAACCAGATAGCGAGAATAGTTACTATGCCGAGGCGCTCGCTTATTTTGACGCCGTTACAGGATCCACATTCACCCGTCGGCCGGCGCGATCAAACCGTACGTTCCCATCGATCAGCGCAAAAATCGTGTAGTCGCGCCCGAGTCCCACGTTCTTCCCTGGTAAAAATTTGGTGCCGCGCTGGCGCACGATGATGTTGCCTGCAACGACCAACTCACTGCCAAACCTTTTCACACCCAGCCGCTTGCTGACGCTATCGCGGCCATTCTTAACGCTGCCTTGTCCTTTTTTGTGAGCCATTTGGAAAGTTGATGGTTGATGGTTGAGAGTTGAGGGACGGAACTATTCGGATTTTTTCGCCGTCGTTTTCTTCGCAGCGACGCTAATACTTTTGATTTTGACCCGTGTGAGCTTGCGCCGATGTCCAACGGTGCGGTGATAACCTTTGCGCCGCTTAAATTTGAACGCGATGACCTTCTTATCTTTGCGCTGCTCGACGACTTCGCCCGTAACTTTCGCGCCCGAAATCAACGGATCTCCATACGTGAGCTTGTCGCCATCGGCGAACATTAAAACTTCGCCGAACGTCGCCGCCTTGCCCGCATCGACATCAAGAAGATCGACATCGATCGTGTCGCCTTCCGCGACTCGATACTGCCGGCCACCGGTTTTAATAATTGCGTAAGCCATATAGACGGAGGGGCGCTTCTGGGGAAAAAGCCGCGCAACGTTCCATAGAAGCAGCGGTTTGACAAGGCGAAATAAGCAAGGAGGACCCTTGGTAGCGCTGGTTCAATCATGGCAATTGGAAGCCTGCCATGAGCGAAAGTCTTGCCCTGAGCGAGTCGAATGGGTCGAACGGCTCAATCGCCCCTACCTTTCTCAGAGATAACCAACACGATCTCGCCCTTCGCCGGCCGGGATTCATAATGCGCGAGAAGCTCTCGGGCAGGACCGCAGCGGAATTCTTCGAATTTTTTGGTGAGCTCGCGCGCGACGCAAAGTGGTCGCTCCGGCATGATGTCGATGCAAGCGGCGAGCGTCTTGTTTAAACGATAGGGTGATTCGAAAAAGATTGTTGTTTCTGCGCGTACCGCCGCAGCGCGCAGCTCTCGTTCACGCTGACCGCTTTTAACCGGCAGGAATCCGCCAAAAAAGAATTTCTCGGCCGAAAATCCCGAACCAACCAACGCAGTTAGAATTGACGAAGGTCCTGGTATGATGGTGAAGGGCAATTCGCGTTTGATGCATCCACGAATCAGGCGGCTGCCCGGATCTGAAATGCCCGGTGTTCCGGCATCAGTGATCAGTGCGACATTTTCACCGGCCGCGATGCGTTCAATCAGCTGCGCTGTTCGCATCGCTTCGTTGTGTTCATGATAACTGATCATCGGCTTCTTGATGGCGTAATGCTTCAGCAAGATCCCGGAGTGCCGGGTATCTTCCGCTGCAACCACATCGGCGGACTTCAGCGCTTCCAATGCCCGAAACGTGATGTCGCCAAGATTTCCGATCGGTGTGCCGATGACGTAAAGCATACGTGATCATCGGATCAGAATCCGTTTTCCGCTATCGATTGCATGGACGGTCTGGAGGAAAGGAAGTCCATGTCGTCAAGTTCGATAAAGCCGAGGGGCTCGCGCAAAGCGAATCCATAAAGAGGAGGCGTATATGAGGATAAGCTTTTACATGTTGGCGTTGGTCCCACTGGTGTTTATCGGCTGCGCGGCGGAACCGCCAACGACAGTGACAACAACGACAACCACCCAAGAGGTTACTACGACTACGCCGGGAACGGTCCCGGTCACACGCGAAGTTTTCGTGACCCAGGCTCCGCCGGCGGTTCGGATTGAGGCCGAGACAGTGTCGCCAGGTCCGGGCTATAATATGGACACGGGGTTACTGGCGCTGGGCGGGAACAAGCTATGTGTGGGTGCCTGGGAGCTGGGTTGTACGTCCAAGACCGGCCGCTGTCTGGGTCCAAGGCCACTGGGTAAAGCGGCCCGGCGGATGGGTGTGGGTAGCGGGTCACTGGCAGTAGGTAGCAGTTGCGTCGCGGCGAAAATTTTATTCGTTGCGATTTGTAAATTCAAACCTGCCGCATCGTGAACCGCGGACCGTGCGTGGGTTAACTGTTGGATGGACTGTCGCGGTCGTTGGGTTTCGTCGCGACCCAAACGTCCCGAACTCGTCTTCCAGCCGTCCAACTTGGAAGGGAGCGCTCTTCTGCGTTCGTCGATGGGAAGAAGCGCTGCTTAATAACCAATCATCTAACCTTTGGGAAAGTGCTACTACACCCCTCAGCTTAATCCTCTCCCGTCCGACGAGGGAAACGAGGGGTGAGGAGTTGAATCGCTGATTCCTTTCGGTTTAGAGTGGCGTGGCCATGTGCATGCTTACTGGAACGATCTAAGCTATTGATTGAATATCATGAAGTCAGTCTTCCAATACGATTCACGCCGACGCGTTACCGAATTTCACAGGAGTAGAACGCGGTTTCCACGGACGGATTACTTCTTTCAATCAAGCATGGAAGAGTGGCGCGGGTTCTCCTCTCCGCATGACGGGCAGGATCGATTCCGAAACTTTCGCAACTTGAGCCGGGAATATTATGTAGCTGCGGCGCGGGAGCACCTAAAAGAAATGATCGTTTTCGGTCTGGTGACCGCGACATCCGCATGGCTGGTCATCTACATGGTGATAGTTGTCGTGAGATTGCTCAGCAAAGAGCATCCATAACTCAATCACGAGTGGGATCGGCATCCTGTCGATGCTCACCGGCAGGCGCCGCCGTGTCATTTCAGCCCTTAGCGCCGCGGCGGAAGAAACTCGTCGCGATACGGGGGGGTCGCTTCCGGGGCAAAGCCGTGGCGCATGATGTTTTCGGTAACAACGCGCGGGAGAACGAAGTTTAGAAGATAATCTTTGCCGCCAGCTTTAGTGCCGCCACCGCTCATCTTAAATCCGCCAAACGGATGCCGTCCGACGACGGCGCCGGTGCAGGAGCGATTGATGTAGACGTTGCCGGCGACCAGCTCAGCTTTGGCGCGTTCAATGTTGGCCGGGCTGCGCGAGAAAAATCCGGCGGTGAGCGCGTAATCGGTGTTATTGGCTATATCGATCGCTTCGTCAAGGTTACGTGCTTTCAGCACGCTTAGAACTGGTCCGAAAATTTCCTCGCGTGCGATGCGCATTTCCGGTTTCACATCGGTGAAAATTGTCGGCGGAATGAAGAAGCCCTTTTCCGGCACATTTCCCTTTTGGTAGGCCAGCTTGGCCTCGTTTTTTCCAATCTCGATGTACTCGTTAATTCTTTTGTAAGCCGTTTCGTCGATGACTGGACCGATCGTGATCCCAGGCTCGGTGGGATTGCCCATACGCAGGCTGGCTGCGGCGGAGAGCAACCGCTCCATGACACGGCCATAAATATCCTCGAGAACAATGAGCCGTGAGAGTGCGGAGCACTTTTGGCCTTGATAACCGAAGGCGGAATAAATCGAATCGACAATCGCTTCGTCGAGATCGGCATCGGAATCGATAATGACGGCGTTCTTGCCGCCCATTTCGCAAACGACGCGTTTGAGCTCGCGCTGGCCAGGCCGCGTTTTGCCGGCCGATTCCCAAATCCTCAGGCCAACTTCGCGCGATCCAGTGAAGGCGATGAGATCGACATCTTTATGATCGACGAGATGAGCGCCAACGATCGAGCCTTTGCCAGCAAGAAAATTCAGGACGCCGGGAGGCACGCCTGCTTTCTCGAAAATATCCATAAGCATCCACCCGCAGACGGCCGATTGTTCTGCCGGTTTCATGATCACGGTGTTGCCGGCGACGAGCGCAGCCGAAACCATCCCGCACGTGATTGCCATTGGAAAGTTCCAAGGCGCGATGACAAGGGCGACGCCCCGCGCCCAGTAATGCTGATAACTTTCTTCGCCGAGGACGTGCTGCGTCAGTCGCGGAGGGCCAATCAATCGCATTTGCTGCGCGTAAAACAGGCAAAAATCCATCGCCTCACGAATGTCGCCATCTGCTTCCGCCCAGGGTTTGCCGACTTCGAAGACCTCGAGCGCGGAAAGCTCATAACGCCGTTCCTCCATAATGGCGGCGGCTCGTTCGAGCAGCCGTGCGCGTTTTTCGAATGGAGTGAAGCTCCAATCTTGGAACGCGGCGCGCGCAGCCTCGACCATTCGTTCCGCTTCCGGAATTCCAGCCTCCGCCACGTTGCCAACGATTTCCTCCGGGGCGCTGGGATTGATTGAAGCAATCGTTTTGCCCGTACGCACCTTATCGCCATCGATAACTAGGGGATAGTCTTTGCCCAATCGGGCGCGCACGTGCGAAAGCGCGGCTTGCATTTTGTCCTGGCTTTCACGGTGGACAAAGTTCACCAGTGAGGCGTTTTCGTAGGTATGCCCTGGGGGTGTCTCGAGCGAAATAGTTTTGCCTTGATTCACGCTCTCTTGCAGGCCGGAACCGTTCGGGCTGAAATCATCGCGGCGCGACTCCAGTCGATTCTGTTGCGGTTCGACCGTCGTCGCGACCGCTCGCATCCCTTTTTCGCTGCCATTTTGGTCGATTAAATCAATCGGATCGCGTAGCAGTGCTGCTTCGGAAACATTTTCGGCAAATTTTGCGCGCAAAAATCCCTCGTTCGAGGTGTTTTCGAGCAATCGGCGGACGAGGTACGACATCCCCGGGAGGAGCTCGCCAACCGGGCAATATTCCCGGACGCGATAACCCATATCAACTAGTGCGCGTTTGATCGGCCCCGCCATTCCATAAAGTAGTTGAAATTCAAAACGACTACGATCAATCCCGAGCTCCTTGGCGAGAGCCTGCGCATGGGCGATGCTACGGACGTTGTGCGAGCCGAACGCGGCGGTAACAATCGATTCGTTTTCGAGCAAAACGCGCGTGAGCCTTTCAAAATTTGCGTCACTCTCGGGTTTTTGCAGATAGACCGGAACGTCCCAACCGTTCTGTTTTGATTTAATTCGTTCGTAGTCCCAGTACGCGCCCTTGACTAGTCGCACGGTAAAGCGCGTGCCGCGGGCGCGCGCCCAATCGATCAAATCCCACAAATCATTCTCCGCATCTCGCAAATAGGCCTGAATCACGATCCCGGCATGCGGCCATGATACGAACTCCGGCTCAACGAAGAGAGTTTTGAACAGCTCGAGCGTGATATTTTTGTGCGCATAGCTTTCCATGTCGAAATTAATGAAGGCGCCGAGCTCGCGTGCACGACGCAAAATCGGCCGCAGCTTAGGCGCAAGATGTGCAATGGCGTCGGACGGGTCCGCCGGATTCATCTGCGAATAAAGCGCAGAGATTTTAACGGACAGATTTACCACAGGAAACAATTCGGAATTTTCCTCGAGGGGATCTCTCCAGCCCTGCGTCTCGCGGCCGAGCACTTCGAGCAGATGGAAGCAACGAGCGGTATATTCTGTCGCCTCCTTCTCGCTGACGACCGCTTCGCCGAGAAGGTCGACGGTGAAGCCTATCCCTTGGTTATGTCGTTTGCGCAATGTCTTCATGACGTCGCGCGGATTTTTTCCGGCGATGAACTGCCGCGCCATGCCAGAGACATTCCAGCGCAAGATTTGCCCGCTGAGCCAGGGCACGATTTTCGCGAGATGGACGCCCGTTTGAACAACGGGCGCAAAGCCGTTGCGCATGTCGGCAAAATATTCTTCCAGGTGCCGTACGATTTCGCCTCCCTGCCGCAGCGAGGCGAGTACGTCGACAAAGCGGAACATTTGGACTTTGAAATGTTCATCACGCATGGATAGCGCCATCATGCGTTGATAAAATCCGGCCCTGGTAAAGAGCGATTCAGGATGGCGGTCGACTAATTCGAAGATCTTTTCGCCGCGCCGCTCAACCTCCTCCTGGAGAGCATTCATAAAGCGAAAAATAACCCGTCGCCTTGTGTTAAGCAAAGCGGAACGAAAGTCTTTCCCGCCATAATTTCTTCGCGGTTAGTTGGATCAATGCGTTGATAGAGAAACGGGAAGGGACTTCCGAAAACGAGCTAGGTGGCCCACTGCCGTTGCGACTCCTTCCCCCAGGATGCCCTCGCGCAAGGCTGCCTTCCGATTTGGACGTTGGACGTTGGGCGTTGAGCGTTGGGCGTTGGGCGTTGGGCGTTGAGCGTTGGGCGTTGGACGTTGAGCGTTGGGTGTTGCCTATCGAATCATTGCCGCGACTTATGTCCATGTACCGGAGTTCTCTATTTCCATAGAGCGAGGCGCAAGGGGTATCCCCGCGCGGCAAGAAAGCTGGTTATTTCCTTGGAGTTGTACGAATTAGGCAAAAATTTGACCACGTCTCTTTCTCGAAAATCCAGCCGTAGTGATTTTTATTGTTTACGTGGTCAGAAGCAAAAAGAAGGGCAACAAGACCCTCGCGGGCACCTTTGTTGGGCACACACACGCGCAATTCGTCGACCTTTTCCGAACTAAGACTGAAAAGGAGAGATGATGCGAGTTTCGGGACAGATAGAGGCAGCAGGGTGCAACTGGTTACATCTTGCTCTGGCTTCTGGGCATCCCGATTCCCGTGTTGCTCCTGATCTTTTTATTACGTGGTTGCACATAAGTTTTGGGAGCAAGTAGAGGTGATTTGCCTGGCGAGCTTTTGAGGCCCAGGGCTCGGGTTCGTCAGGCAAACTCTTCTCCTCAGTCAGTCTTCTCGTTTGCCCGCAGCACCAGTGTCGATTAACAAAGATCGGCATGAAGGCGCGGCGGGAACACCACGAATTGACGAGCGATAACACCGCCGCAATTTGCCCGCCGGCGTGGGCAACCTTACAGAAAGCGAACGCGGGAACGGCCCCTTCCTACGGTGACGATCAATGGACGGCGGAGGTGTGCGAGAAGGTGCGCGAGATTTTCGAGACGAATTGCAAAGTTTACGTTGTTTTTAACGGCACGGCGGCCAATGCTCTCGCGCTCGCGCAGCTTTGCCAATCTTTCCACAGCGTGATCTGTCATGCGCGCTCGCATATTCACACTGACGAGTGCGGCGCGCCGGAGTTTTTCACGAAAGGTTCGAAGCTCATCGTGATCGGCGGCGCCGACGGCAAAATCGATCTGAGCGAGGCCGAGGCGATGATTGCGCGTCAGTGCGAATTGCACTCGCATAAGCCGCGCGCGATCAGCATCACCCAATCAACTGAACTCGGGACTGTGTACAAACGCGATGAAATTGGATTGATCGCAGAATTTGCCCGAAGCCGGAAAATGTTTCTCCACATGGACGGCGCGCGGTTTGCCAACGCGGTTGCATCGCTCCGCTGCGCTCCCAAAGCGATTACGTGGGAGGTTGGCGTGGACGTGCTTTGCTTCGGAGGGATCAAGAACGGCGTGGGCGCCGGCGAGCTCGTGGTTTTTTTCAAAGAAAGTCTCGCGCACGAATTCGATTATCGCATCAAACAGGCCGGACAACTCGCTTCAAAGATGCGCTTCCTCGCTGCGCCATGGCTCGGGCTTTTAAATGACGATGCTTGGTTGGAGAACGCGCGCCGTGCGAATGATGCGGCCAAACAACTAGCGGATCGACTTCAAAGCGAAGCGAAGATTAACGTTGTCTTCCCCGTGGAAGCGAACGCGCTTTTTGTGCGCATGAACGAGGAGCTCGTGCGCGATTTGCGCGAGGGCGGTTGGTATTTCTACAAATTCATCGAGCCAGACATTTACCGTGTCATGTGTTCATGGTCGATTACGGATGATGAAATAGACGAATTCGTCAGCGAAGTGAAAATGTTGCGGTCGGCATGATGCCTTTCATCGTGATCGAGCCAATGAATTGCGACAGTCTTTTGTGTGGTGGCAGTTGCGTGTTTTGGAGGACAATCGTATAAAAGCGCACGTGAAAGCTCCTGTCCGCCTTTTTCTTTTTTGCAGCGGAATCCTGCTGACCAGCTGTGGAGTGGCGCGCACTTCTTATCACGTAGTTACCGCACCAGTGCGCTTGGTTACCCATCACGGCGATAAACCGCCTGAACCAGCGACCACCACAACCACTACGACAACGACTGCAAGCTCATCTGACGTAATGGCGCCAGGAATGCCCATTGCGTCGCCCAGTCCTCCTCTAATACGGCGACAGAGTGGGACTGAGCACGTGGCCAGCGTTTCACCGTCGCCCAGTTGGCCGACAGAGCCCAAAGGCACAGTCGAAGCGAAGGCCAAAACGTCTTCAAGTCAGCATGCCTCGCCTGCGCCCGATCAGTTTCCAACGGCCAAGCCGGTCCCGGGAAAACCGGGCTACGTGTTTGACCCTTTCAATCCGAATGGGGGCTACATCGATGTCAGCGGTTATGCACCTGGCAGCAAAGTGAAGGACCCCACTACGAAAAAGATCTTCATTGTTCCATAAGACTCGGACCGAATTTTCGGCTATCGCCTGCAAAATTCATTCGCAACTTTCTTGACTTTATCTCCGGTTGATACCCATTCATCCGCACGTTTAGCATTCCCAACTTTTAGTGGACAACCCAAACGGTTGTTACGAGGAAAGTGATCTCGTTTTTTCAGGTGCCGACACGTCCGAATCGGCCAGAAAGATTTCCCGGAAACAGCATTTTTTCTCAGGTTACGCACGGCACCTGCTTTCTAGAAATTATATGATTCCCTTGCCTTCCTGCGCTTCGGCACAAGGAGCGCTAGTACGTCGATCGGTTTTTGCCATGGCTAGCCTCGCCGTTGTCGTGATTGCGGCTTCACCTCGAAATGCCGGCGCTTACGTCTTGGAAGGAGCCAGCTGGCCCGCGGGTAGCGTAGTTACGTTTCAAATGGCGCTGGGCTCTGCCGGGCGCACTTTGGCTGACGGTAATACCTCATGGGATGCCGCGGCCGCGCCGGCCGCAGCGTTGTGGAATCAAAATGTGCAGCGTGTGCGCCTGGTTACGGCCACGAACCAAAGCGCTCCGGTAAGCAGAGGCGACGGAGTGAACACAATTGCCTTCGCCAGCACATTTTTTGGCAGTTCATTTGGATCCAATACGCTCGCAATCACGGGTTGGTCCACACGCAATGGGGTTACAGTTGAAGCAGATGTCCTGTTCAATAATCATCAGAATTGGGATTCTTATCGAGGGGCGCTACGATTTGGTGGCAATGGCTATTCCATCGGAGAGATCCGCCGGGTCTTGCTCCACGAGCTTGGCCACGCCATTGGCCTTAACCATCCTGATCAGGCCGGACAGCATGTCAGCGCAGTCATGAATTCGATAATGGGCAATGTGGAGTTCCCTACAGCCGACGATATTAGCGGGGCCCAGTCAATGTATGGCGCTCCGTCGGGGGCGCCCACGCCCACTCCCACTCCGACACCCACGCCAACTCCAACACCGACGCCTACACCATCTCCCACGCCAACCCCAGCGGTAATGCCCACGATCAGCGTCTTCGCGTCGCCGACGACAGTATCGGCAAGGTTAAGGGGTACCGCTACCTATACGGTGTCGACTTCCGTTGTGAACCCAACTGCGGCGGTAACAGTTAACTATGTGATGGGTGGCCGAGCTTTCTTGGGAACAAACTACACGTTGAGCGGTTCCCCTGGTCACATAACAATTCCCGCTGGAGCCAGTTCCGCTACCGTAACTTTAACTGCAGTGAGCGCGCGGAAGCGGCCAAAAATAGCCAACATGGTTCTTATATCAGGCTCGGGTTATAACGTATCTTCACCAAATACCGCCGCAGTAAGAATCGTGAGATGAAGTAGCGCTTTGATTTACCCCTTTTATGAAAAAAGCTAACTCCCTCATTCTTATCGCGACCCTAGCCGGTTGCGTTTGGACCGCCCAAGCCACGACCGTCATTCCACCAACTTTTGATCAGTTAGTTATCCAAGCTGAGGTCATCTTCCAAGGCAATGTGACCGATGTTCGATCCCAGTGGGTCGGTGAAGGTGCACAAAGGCATATTGTCAGCTATGTGACCTTTAAGGTGGAAGACGTTCTCAAGGGTAACCCAGGTGAGTCTTACACGATTCGGATGTACGGTGGAACTGTCGATGGCGAAAGCATGGGGATAAGCGACGCACCTAAATTCAACGTCGGCGATCGGGACATCTTGTTTGTCGAAAATAACGGCAGCCAGGTAATTCCATTGGTGGGTCTTATGCACGGGCGGTTTCATGTGAAACGCAATCAAGCAGGCCAGGACGTCGTTACCAGCAACGAGGACGAACCGTTGAAGAATGTTACGCGTCTCGGACAAAGCGCGTCGTCGTCCTCCTCCGCGACGGAAGCAAATTTAACGGCAGCGGAGTTTAAAGCAGCGGTGAAGAGCAAACTCCAGGCGCCGCAGTAAGGCGCTGTGGAGGCAGCCGGTTGCACGGAAGGTCAATTATCTGCCGTAACAGTTAACGATCCGCTGGCGATTCGCGGCTTTTTCTGGGGAGCACAGGCTGCTAGCCTGTCGTTCGCGGCCGCTCGCTGCGAACACTGCTTTCAGACGCTCGTTAGGCAGTTGCATTAGGGTTGCGCTTTGCGCAAAATGCATTCGGCACAGCGACCGAATGCTACAGGCTGGCAGTCTGTGCTCCCCAGAAACGACAGCGGACGCGTTCTCTCTCGTCATCCTCCAGAGGAACATTTACGGGTCCTGGCTTTCTTTAGTTTGCGCGCGAGCTTTTTTGGCGACATCGGAAGCACGGTCGAGTGACCGCTTCATCCAATTGTGTTCGGAAACCTGGGGAGGCTGAGTTGGCTGCGTTGGTTGAGCTGGAGCCGATTGTGATATCGCGGGTTTAGCCGCTATCGGCGACTGTCTTTCTCTCTGCTTTTGCCAATAGTAGAGAACGCCCAAGCCTACCACAGCCAGAAGAATTAGAAATCCGCGCATACCTCCTTTGGCAGCAGACAGTGAGCCAAAACGGAATCGGCCCATCGATTGCTGCTGATCGTGGCCGGTGTAACTTATCCGGATGAAGTTGGCACGATCGCTTCTCTTTGCGGTTGCGTTCTCGCTGTCGATCTTCGCTTTTGTCCACAACGGCGGCGGCCAGATTTACCAAGGCCGCGAGTTGGTCAAGGCTGAGGTTGTCGCGGACACAAACGCGATCGTTCCAGGCAAGCCATTTACGGCCGGGCTTCTTTTGAGAATGGTGCCCGGCTGGCACACTTACTGGAAATTTCCCGGTGATGCCGGAATCCCAACTGAGCTGAAATGGAAACTACCAGCCGGGTGGAAGGTTGGAGAATTACAATGGCCCATTCCGCTAAAACTGTCGGAGCCAGGCGATATCTTGATCTATGGGTATCGCGATGAGGTCCTGCTCATGCAGAAGATCACTCCGCCGGCGTCGGTCAGCGACTCGGCGGTGAGACTTGCCGCCGACGCCAACTGGCTCGTTTGCGAAAAAATCTGCATTCCCGGAAGCAAAAGTTTGCAGGTTGAGCTTCCAATTTCGACAGCGAGCATACCGGCAAACAAGGATTTGTTCGACCATTTCCGACGTTTGTTGCCGCAGAGTTGGCCGGGAGCGGATATAGCGACAGCAAAGTGGAGTCGCGATGGGTCCAACCTTCATCTGAATGTGATTAGCGCGACCTTGCCGAATTACGCGACGATAGATTTCTATCCTTTGCCGGAAGCGAACGTGGTGGTTGGCCATCCGAGTGTCGAATCGCGGCGTGGCAACGAAATCAGCTTTCGTATTCCATTGGAGTCGGCGGACCAAACTTTCTCGTCGATCCAAGGTTTGGTTGTCTTTGCTCAGAGCGCGAATGGAGACGATCGCGCGGCCTGGAGTGTTCCAACCACCGCGCCGGCGGTGGTGGCCGAATCCACGCCGGTGCGCGGCATTCTCACATTTCTTCTCTTCGGCTTCTTGGGCGGTTTCATTTTGAATCTGATGCCGTGCGTGTTGCCGGTGATCTCGCTCAAAATCTTCGGCTTTATTCAACAAGCCGGCCAAAGCCGGCAGAAAATCCTGCGCAGTGGGCTCGCCTTCACCGCGGGAATTTTCGCCTGGTTTATCGGCTTGGCGGTGATCTTGATTGTGCTCAAGAGCGCGGGACATCAGATCACGTGGGCGGTGCAATTCACAAACCCCTACTTTGTCCTTTTCATGAGCGCCGTGGTCTTAGTCTTTGCGCTCAATCTTTTCGGGGTGTTTGAAATTTCGCTGCCACAAAGTGCAACGCGCGGGCTGCTTGGTGCGATTGGGGCGGCAGGCGACGCCGGTTCGTTTTTTCAAGGCGTTTTCGCCACAGTGCTGGCCACACCATGCACGGCGCCGTTTTTGGGAACGGCGCTCGGGTTCGCCTTCACCCAATCCGCTGCCATCATCCTGGCCATGTTTGTCGCGATCGCGGCCGGAATGAGTGCGCCGTATCTGTTGCTTTCCGTCCAACCGGCCTGGCTCCGGTTTGTGCCAAAGCCGGGACCATGGATGCTGCGTGTGAAACAGTTCATGGGCTTTCTCCTTCTGGCCACACTGCTCTTTCTTCTTTATGTCCTCGGTGCGCAGCGCGGAAATGACGGCGTTATTTGGGCCAGCTGCTTTTTGCTCGCGCTTAGCATCGTATGCTGGATCAAAGGCGCCTTCGTCACACCGACCGCTTCTACCAAAGCGCGCGCGCGCGCGATCGTAATGATGTTGATTCTTTTCCTTGCGAGCGGGTTCTATTTTGTCGGAGAGAAGTTTCGATCTTCTAAACTGGCGGCGATTCAATCTGAAGCAGCCGGCGACTGGCGGCCGTTCACGCCGGAGCGTTTGCAAGGCGAGTTGAACGAAGGCCACTTGGTCTTTGTTGATTTTACGGCGGCGTGGTGTCTGACTTGCAAATTTAACGAAGCAAGTGTGCTCGAAAGCGAGGCCGTGCGCGAAGCATTCCAGCGGCACAACGTTACCAAGCTGAAGGCCGATTGGACCAACGGCGACCCAGTTATTACAAAATTATTGCAACAGTTTGGGCGCCCGGGTGTCCCACTTTATGTCCTCTATGCCGGCAACCTGGCGAAACCGGTTGTTTTTCCAGAATTGCTGACCAAGAGTATCGTTCTGGAAAAACTTGAAACAGTTTCGCGCTCCGTCGCTTCTCAATAACTTATGAAAATTAAAATCCTAACTACTCTCAGTTCTTTAGTCGCCACGACTTTGTTTGCCCTTGATTCACCCCCTGTCGGGAGTGCAGCGCCCGATTTTTCGCTGACCGACGCCAAAGGTAAAACGCATTCGCTTTCGGAATACAAAGGCAAATACGTCGTGCTGGAATGGTTCAACCCGGACTGCCCTTTCGTGAAGAAGCATTACGGCAGCGGGAACATGCAAAAGCTCCAGGAGGAGTATACGAGCAAAGGTGTGGTATGGCTGACGATTGATTCCAACGCACCCGGCACCGAAGGCAACTTAACGCCCGAACAAGCGGCGAAAAAGATGGGGGAATGGAAAACGCGCCAAACCGCGTTGCTGCTCGATCCAGACGGCAAAGCCGGTCGTGCCTACGGTGCAAAGAATACCCCGGACATGATCGTAATTAATCCGGAGGGTACGATCGTCTACGAAGGCGCGATCGACAGCAAAGCGTCGCCGAACCCGGCGGACATTCCGAATTCGACCAATTACGTGAAAGTTGCGCTCGATGAGTCGCTCGCGGGCAAACCGGTGACGACGTCGAGCACGAAACCGTACGGCTGCTCCGTAAAATACAAATGACCTGGCCGTAGGTCGCCGCGGCGACCGAAGGCGGGTAGACGCTGGATCTTCGAGCTGTTCGTCAAGTGTAGCAACTCTCGCGATGGGAAGTGAGTTGTAGGATCAGCTTCATTTCGCGGACAACCGCGAAGCCAGTCTCAAAAGCGGCATCGGTGTGATTCTGACGAAGAACATCCCGAGTTTCATGAAGCAACCCGGAATCACAAGGGCCCGATCGTGCTCGATCGCGGAAAGACCAGCACGTGCGACCGCTTCGGCGGAAACATGAACGAAGTCCGGGCTCCCTCTTTTAGGAGAATCGGAGCGTTGCGCTACCTGATCGAATTCCGTATGGACGGGGCCCGGGCAAAGAGCACAAACGCCCACTCCTGTGCCGCGTAATTCGCTTCGCAGGCCTTCGGAAAAACTTGTCAGGTACGCTTTACTCGCGGCGTAAACCGAGAACTCCGCGATCGGCAGGAAACCTGCCGACGAACTGACGTTTAGGATCGCGCCGCGCTTCTTCGCGATCATGGGCGGAAGCAATCGGCGTGTGAGCAACGTCGGCGCGAACATGTTGACCAGGATGATTTGTTCGAGCCGGTCGGGATCGCTCGTGGAAAACGGGCCGAGGTCCCCCAAGCCCGCATTGTTAATTAAGAGATCAATGGTGATCTTTTCCCGCTCCAGCCATTCCACGAGCGCGTAAATCTGCAGTTTGTCCGCCAGATCGACCACGCGAACATGCACAGTTAAATTTGGATCGCGCTTTGTTAGTTCGTCGCGCAACTCGTCTAGATGCTGTCGCCGGCGCGCAACCAGCACAATCGTTTCCGCCCGTCCCGCGAGTTGGCGTGCAAATTCGCGACCAATTCCCGCAGATGCTCCGGTCACCAGTGCGTTGCAGCCGTCGAGTTTCATCCTGCTTCTGTCATTTCGAGCGGAGTCGAGAAATTTCTTAGCGTTTTGGGTCAGAGTAAACTCAAACAGCGCAATGACCCGCCATTTATCAAACTAATGGTAAGAGATGTTTCCATTTCGGTCGACATGACAAAAAATGCACGCTTGTTTCGCAGACATGCTCACGCCGACGTACAACGAAGACAATCGATGCTGCTCCGGTCGGCAGGTATCGTGAGAATTCCAGATCAATTCCGGCGGAGGCGTCTGTCGTTGAGTGCGCAGCAGCTATCGAGTTTCACGAATTAGTGCGACTTCTGGAGACCGCCCGTAGAGGAAACCGTTTCAGCTGAGCGAGCTCCGTTTTGGTCAGCGCGCGCCACTGGCCGCGCGGGAGGTCGCCCAATCGTAGGTTTCCAATTCGCGAGCGAATAAGCCCTGTTACCTTGTATCCCACAGCCTGGAACATACGGCGAATTTGGCGATTGATTCCCTGTCGCAGGACCACCCGCAATCGAGTGGGCCTGATGGCATGAAGCCGTGCGATTTGTGCGCGCTGACCTTCGAGAAAAATTCCGCGTCTGAGCTTGGTCGTGAGCGCCGGATCCCATGGCCGATCCAGGATTACCTCGTATTCCTTATCGACCTTGTAGCGCGGGTGCATGAGCCGTTGCGCCAGTTCCCCGTCATTAGTCAGGATCAGCAGGCCTTCGCTTGGTGTATCCAGCCGGCCCACATTAAACAACCGCGGAAATTTTGCCGGAAGAAGATCGAAAATGGTATTGCGTGCATGCGGATCGCTTCGGGTAGAGACAAAGCCGGCAGGTTTATTTAGCGCAATTGTCATGGGCGGATCGATATGAACAGGGCGTCCATCGACTTTGACGTGGTCCCGCGCGCCGGGCTGCGCGCTGAAGTCGGTACAGCGCTCGCCATTGATGGTGACGCGGCCGGTCGCAATCAATTTGTCACAATGACGGCGCGAAGCGATGCCGGCAGCGGCCAGGAAGCGATTGAGACGCAAGGGAAGTTAAAGGTTACAAAGTTACATTGTTAAATTGTTAAATTGTTAAAAAAGGAAAGCGGCGCTTGCCCTATTTTAACTTTGTAACCTTTTTAACAAATCAACTCTTTGCCTACACGTCCGGTTTCGTTTTCGGAAGCCCGACAACTTTGCTGCCGTCTTTCCACTGACCGCGCTTCTTGAGCAGTTCAACGCGCTCGAAACGCTTCAGAACGTTACGCTTGGCGGCGATGGTGCTCGCGCCTTTTAGACTGCGATGTTGTGACATGGTTGAGTTCCGTCCGAAAATGAGGCGGCACGTTACCCGGGTCTGTCCGTTTTTCAACCTCGAGTTGTGGAGCACGTTTCCAACTTGCCGAAATCTTCGAATCGCTCGCCGCAGCGAGGGTCGCCCTTCAATATGCCGGCGAATGTTCCGCCATACCGCAAATCATAACTGATTGCTCAGGATGACATAAGTGCCGCAGGTCGTGACTTGATGATAAATGTGAAAACGATCGGTCAACAGCTTTTGCCAGTAGCCGACGCGCCCTTGGTCGATGATCAAAAACGCCTCTTCCGGAGCGGCCCATTTCTCGAGGACGGCCTCTTCGTCGAGAAAAACGTTGCTTGACTGCGAGCCGACGAAGGAATCGTCATTCATGGGCCGATTAACGACGAAGAATTTTCGATTGAGATAAAAAACGAGGCTGCTTCCCTGGTGCAGGGCGCCTTCGTAAATAACTTCGCCTTTATCGCTAAGACGCTGGTTGAGAAAGCGCGCTGCGTCCGCCAGCGAGAAGTACGGGGCCATCCGCGCCACGCCGTCAATCATGCTCAGGCCGGCCGGAATCATCGCCGTCGCAATCATAATGGCGGCGAGCTTCCCTCGATCGGTTGCGCTGAAGTAAGCGCCAAGGGCAGCAAAGACCACGAGTGAAATGACCGTGATGCAAGCTATCGGCCACATTGTTTGCCAGGTCGAAACAGGAATCTCATGCAAGACGTTCCAGGCCGAAAACCGCGTCTCAATCCCGCCCCAATGACCTTCTCCATCCACGAAACGCGACGAGATCAGCCCGCCAGCGGCGATGAGCAATCCGCAAAGCCCGACCACACTTGCACCAACGATGCGCAGGCCTCGTGGCATTCGATCCCAAATGGTGGCAGCCCAGAGCGCGAATGCACTCCACATACTCATAGAGTAATAATCCTGCCGTCGCCCAACGAGCAGTAGAGGCAGGAAAATTGTGCCCATCCAGCACAATGGCAACGCATCGGCAAAATCCATTTCGCGTGGCCGCATCACGCGCCGCCACGCGAAAACCACTCCGGGAATGATTGCGATCAGCCACGGAAACCACCAGATGAAATGCAAAGCTATGAATTGAAGTCGCGGCACATCGTCGTCGCCTCCAAAAACATGCGTGAACCATTCTTGGTGGACCAGTCGATGAAATAATCCAGGGAAGTTTCTGTGCGTCCAAATGAACCAGGGCGCTACGATCAAAAGAAAGAGCAACCAGTATGACCAGTGCAATGCGGCCCGAAATCGAATCCGCGCTTCTCGAAAGAAGATTGCCAATAATAACAGAACGACTGCCAGGTCAACCAAACCAAGAATGCTCTTGGTCAAACAGGCGAGCGCGGCGCAAGCCCACAATCCACCGAACCAAAGACGGCGACGCTGGCGTCGCTGGTAGCCGCAAATAGCGCAGAAGATTCCGCCAGCGATGAAAGCGCCGAAGACCGCTTCCGGCATGATAATTCGCCCGAGCAGGAACGTGCCGCAGGAAGAGAGGTAGATCAGCCCGGCGAAAAAGCCATGCCAGTACTGGCGCAGGCGCTCGCCAATGAGAAATGTTAGCGCCACGGTTGTGACGATAGCTGCAGCAATGGGCAGCCGCGCCGCTGCGGGACTTACCCCAAAGATCTTGTAGGAAGCAATGATCAGCCAATAGAGCAACGGCGGTTTTTGCAGCCGCGGGACACCGTCGTTCGTAGGGACTAAATACTGATGCGATTCAATCATCTCACGAGCCGCACCCGCATATTGACTGTCTGTTTCGCTATAAAGGTCGCCCCAGCCAGCCGTGGCACCGTGCAACAGGGCCGCGAGCGCGATTAAAAAGACGAAAAGCGCATCGCGCGTAGGAGGTGGATTGATCGCTGGAGGATCGATCAATGTTTCGTCAATCCGAAAAGTACGCGCACCGGCATCCATACCTTTAACTCCCACGCCGTCCCGTTATGACCGCTGCAGCAACGCGAGCATCCGCGTTTTGATTTCGGTATTTATCCCAATCGTCGGGCAGCCGGAGCAATTTTCCGCCCGGCATCTGCACCAGCGCCAGCATCTGTCGGCATTCCACGATCAAGGCGTTATCTTGTGGGCGAATGATTTTGAAACCGCACCAGAATCGAGCCCGGGTCACTTGGTCCAGCCATCCTTCCACTACGAGTTGGTCTGCCAGCTTGGCCGGGCTGCGATAGTCAATTTCCGCGCGGACCACCACCGGATATCTTTGAGTTTTCACCATCTCCGCGAGAGCAAGTCCGAGCTCTTCCGCGAGAAGAGTTCGCGCTGTTTCAATGAAGCGCAGATAGGCGATGTTATGCACGACACCACCACAGTCAGTATCGAAGAACATCACCTGCACTTCAGTGCGAATTCGCGGGACGGTCTCGCTCACGTCCCACAATCATTCCGAAAGCTTTTTCGAAATCAACGGCAATCGCCCATGTCATGGCGGTGGCGGTTGCGTCAGCCTTCGTATGCAGGGGTTTGGAAACCCAACTTCTCGCCACTCAAAATCAGCCGCTCCCGCGAGGCAACAACAATGTGGAAGGGACCCTTAGTGCGCCGATTTCGTGACGGGCTTTGTTGTGGCACTAAGGCTCCTTCCTCTTTTTAATATCGACAGGACCGCATCTACGACTTCTTCAACACTCACGGCTTTCATGCATCGAAAGTCGATTGGACATTCCCGCAGAAAACAGGGGCTGCATTCCACTTGATGGCGTAAGACAATGTGATCATTTCCGAGTGGTCCAGTCAGCCGAGGTTCGGTGGACCCGAAAATGCCGACGGTGGGAACACCGAGTAAAGAAGCCAGATGCATCGTGCCGGTGTCGTTTGTCAGAAGTAATCGGCACGTGGGCAATTCATCGATCAGTTGCTCAATTGTCGTCTGACCGATCCGGTTGATACAGCGATCGCCGAGAACTTTTGCGATCATTTCGCCGACGGCAGCGTCTTGGCGTGTTCCAAAGAGGAGCCATTGAACCTGTACTCGCGCGGTGACCGCGGCGGCGACTTCGGCGAAACGTTCCGGCAACCATCGCTTGGCCGGACCATATTTCGCGCCGGGGCAAAGGCCGATGGAGGTTGAGAGTCGAGGGGAGCTCAGAGGTTGAGCGTTGAGCGTTGGACCCATTCGACTGCGCTGCGCTTCGCTCAGGGCAGGCAGTTGGACGTTGGGCGTTTCTGCATCTACTTCTGCACCGCAGTCCTGCGCAATTCGTAAATAATGAATCGATTGATGCTCAAATGGCCCCGGTTTCCCACGTTTGCGCACGATTTGATTCAACAACCACGCCCGCCAGTGGCCGCGATAGCCAACGCGTCGCGGTATGTTACTCAACCAGGCTTCCAACGCTACGCGCAGTGAGTTTGGAAAAAGAACAGCAACATCAAACTTCGGTTGTCGGGAAATCGTCCGCACTGTTGCCGCGAGCGAATTGCTCTTCAATGAAATGATTTCATCCACTTCCGGGATTAACTTCCATATCGGCGCCACCTTCGCCGGTCCGGCAATCGTAACGTGCGCGTCGGGACGCCCTCTCTTGATCGCCCGGACTGTGGGAACGCTGATGACGGAGTCGCCCAGCCAGTTGCTCGCGCGAATCAGGATGCGGAAAGGCTGCAATGCTGTTTGTGGAGGCACGTAAACGCCTCGTTTGTATCGGTTGAGCAAAAAATTCGGCCGCGGAGTTTTCCAGCGGTTGTGCACCCAGAACCAATCTTCCGGCGCGCGCCGGATCTGCGTGGCAATAAGATCGTTTATCTTTGCGGTGATAGCTTTAACTGACTCCCTTTTTGTTTCGAGCGGCGGATCGAAAACGATGCGCCAGCGCGCGAAACCGTCCGTATAGAAGGCCACGCTAACGAGCGCGGCGCCCGTGCGCTTGGCTAACAACGCCGGTAACGGAGTTGTCGATGCGAGTTTGCCGAAAAATGGGACCCAGAGACCTTGATCGCCGGCGTGTTGATCGCTCAGGATCCCGACCGCTCCGCCGCTGCGCAGCAGTTGAATCGCCTTCTGGAAGCCCTCTTTACGATCGAACATCTCGACTCCGGCGCGCCCACGCAATTTTCTTACATGTTCGTCAATGCGACGGTTACCGAGTTTTTGGTAGATCGTGCTATTCCTAACGTAGCCGATGAACTTTGGCAGGATCTGGGCGCAAAGTTCCCAGTTACCGAGATGGCTTAAGATGAGCACGACCGGTCGGCCGGCGCGCAGTTGGCGATGCACCACATCCAGGTTTTCGATCTTAATACAGCGTTCGACGTTCTCGAGCGGCATTACCGCAATCTTCATGCTGCACAAGATATTTGCGCCTAACTGGCGAAAATGACGACGAACTAATTGACGTCGCTCGAGCAAAGACTTTTCCCTTCCGAACGCAATGGCGGCGTTGCGAAGGGCGAGGCGACGATACTTTGGCAGAGTGGCCCAGGCACAAAAACCAGCCGCCTGGCCGAAAACGAAGAGAGCACGCAGCGGTAACACCGTTAAAAGTGCCGACCCGGCCCGATACAAGGCATAAAGACAAAAATCGCGCATCAGGATCGACGGGAGAAGCTTCGAAAATGTGCCATCAGCGTAAATTTGCCTGCGCTGTGCTTCAATTAATATAATGTGGCGCTGTGCGAGACTCTCTTAACACGAACGGCAGCATAACTCGATTGCGCAGCAAGTGAGCATTTTACCAAGTTCCAAATGAGCGATTCTGGAAAAGATCTCTGGCAGGGCCTGGATCCCGCCGCGCAGAAGTTGCTCAAGGTGCGCGACTACCATGCGGGCTCGTCTCAGCAGCGACTCTCGCGCACCGGGATAGAGGCGGGTGAACTCGCTATTGCGGAAAGAAGAAAGCGTGACTTCGGCGAAGCCTGGATTCCAGGCGTCGATATTTTTTCGAGATGTGTCTACTCGCAACGTTACCGCGGGACCTTTGCTGAATTTGCTCGCCGGGACGAGGGAGCGCTTGCACAAATTGGATTTTGGCCGGTGCAATGGTCCACCGCCCGCATGTTTGCGCGGACAGCCAAAGGTTTTCATGTCCATCCGCCAAGCGTTCCAACCGGGGAAAAAGCGACTGATTGGTTCCAAAAACTATTTGTCGACGAGCCCCATAACTACTCCTTGCGCCGGTATGATCGTGAGCAGTGGGATGTCATATTTTTTGTGCAGGGCGTGGGCGAGATGATTCTGCGCGATATTCGTGCGGGTTTGCCGTCGCGCACGATGCGTTTCTTTGTCGATGGCGACAATCATCGCAGTAGCAACAACGTTGGCGTAGTTATTCCGCCCGGAGTGGCACATGCCATTCGGGTGGAAGGTTCCGAAGATATGATCATGGTCTATGGAACGAGCACTTTGTTCCGGCCGGAATTCGAAGGACGGATCGCGAGCGAGATTGAGACAGCGGAATTACCGGAATCCTGGCAAAAGTTTCTCTCCATGTAGCGGCGCTCTATGAGCGTCGCATTTCTTTGGGAGCCCTGTAGCGGCGATCTCGGACCGCCGCACTTGCTCCTTGCCCGGTTTCATCGCTGGTCTGAGACCGCCGCTACAGGTAAATGAAGAGAAAGTTCGATCCGGCAGAACCGGAGTTGATGGACCGACCGCAGCCGATCTCGGCCGAATTGGAGCGCGACCTAGGAAATCTGCGGCAATTAAATCGTTTTTTCGGGAGCTATCGGCTGGTTCGGCACTTCCTGCACCGCTGGATAAAGCCGGGCAACAATTTGCGGATCGCTGATCTTGCCACCGGTTCGGGCGACATCCCACGACTGGTCGTCGATTATGCACGGTCGATCGCGGTCTCCGTGAAAGTCGACGCGGTCGATCAACAATCTTCGACTCTCGAGATTGCGCAGCGATTGAGCTCGGATTATCCCGAAATCTCGTACTTCAACGCGAACATTTTGGAATGGCAGCCACGAGAAGCTTACGACATCGTCCTCTGCTCGCTTGCGCTCCATCATTTTAGCGAGGATGACGCAGTAAGACTTCTGCGACGCACCCGCGAACTCTCGCGAAAATTTGTTCTCGTGTCCGATCTACGACGAGGATTTCTTGCGAAGGCTGGAGTTTATCTTTTGACCACTTTCATCTTTTGCGAACCGATGACACGCTCTGATGCGCGAATATCGGCGGCGCGTGCTTTTTCACTCAGTGAATTACAGGGTCTTGCGCGCCGGGCTGGCTGGAAAGAGTTTGGTCATGCAAAATTCCTGTTCGCGCGTCAGGCAATTTGGAACGATCAATCGCCGAACAGCTGAAAGGAAACGGGCTTCGTCCCTTCCCTAAGGTAATAGGACGATACTGAGGTCGTCCCTTCGGGGTTTCGACTTATTTTATTGCCGGAAACGCGGTCAGGTTCCTGCTCTACACATTCTTGATTCGCACGTGGTGCGGGGCTGGGCGAATATCGGCGGATGCAACTCCTGACGACGGTCGCGAGCGTCCGGTCGCAACCGAGACCGAAGACTCGCGTCCTTGTTCCGACCATGGGTGCGTTGCACAAAGCACACTTGAAATTGATTGAAGTGGCTCGGGAGCGCGCGAAAGGGGACGGCGAAGTTGTTGTCAGTATTTTTGTGAACCCATTACAGTTCGAGCCCGGTTCCGATTATGAACGGTACCCGCGGCCCGAAAAGGCGGATGAAGACTTTTGTCGGAGTGCCGGGGTCGATCTTTTGTTTCGGCCGTCTTCAGCCGAAATGTACTTCGGAGATCGTTCGGTCTTGGTCGAGGAGACTTCACTTTCAAACACGCTTGAGGGTACAGCGCGGCCGGGACATTTCCGCGGCGTTTGCACAGTCGTTGCCAAACTCTTCAACATTCTTTCGCCGAACGTGGCGGTTTTTGGCGAGAAGGATTTTCAACAACTCGCGATCGTTCGACGAATGGTACGTGATCTCAATTTCGACATCGAGATCATCGGCGTGCCGACAGTTCGTGAAGAGGACGGACTCGCCTGCAGCTCGCGCAACCAGTATCTGAAGCCAGATGAGCGGAAACAGGCGACCGTATTGCGCGAGGCTCTTCTGAAAGCATCGGGCCGGGTGTGTGCCGGCGACGTTTTGGCCGCGCGAATCATTGCGGACGTCCGGGAAACAATCGCTCAAGCGCCACTAGCCCGAATCGATTATGTTGATCTCGTGAACGCTGAGAGCTTGCATCCTCTCGAAACTATTGGGCCAAACTCGTTACTCGCGCTGGCGGTTTTCTTTGGCAAGACTCGGTTGATCGACAACATCCGGCTTCCATGAAGGAATACGATTTCGTCGTGGTCGGCAGCGGTATTGCCGGGCTGACCTTTGCCTTGAAAGCGGCAAAACACGGATCGGTCGCAGTGATCACGAAACGCAAAGGCGCCGATTCCAACACAGCTTGGGCGCAAGGGGGAATCGCCTGCGTGACCAGCGATGAAGATTCGTTTGAGCTTCACGTCCGCGACACGCTCGAGGCGGGCGCGGGCCTTTGCGATGAGGCGGCCGTGCGCACGATTGTAACGGAAGGGCCTGAGCGAATTCGAGAGCTGGTGGAATTTGGCTTGCGGTTTGATGAGCGGGAAGTTGCCGGTCATCGTGCGTTCGATTTGGGCAAGGAGGGCGGTCACTCCAAGCGTCGCGTTTTGCACGTGCAGGACCTAACCGGCAAGGAAATAGAGACTACTTTGCTGCGCGAGTTAGACCGGCAAGCGCACGTCGGTCTTTTAGAAAATCACATGGCCGTTGATTTGATCACTGCCGGCAAACTCGGCTTCGCGACGGAAGATCGTTGCCTTGGGGTCTATGTGCTCGATGAAAAGACCGGCGAGGTCGAGACGATTCGCTCAGACCGGATCGTGCTGGCGACGGGCGGTTGCGGCAAAGTTTATTTGTACACAACCAATCCGGACATCGCCACGGGCGATGGCGTGGCCATGGCCTGGCGCGCCGGTGCGGTTATTGCGAACATGGAGTTCATCCAGTTTCATCCCACGTGCTTGTTCCACGCTAAAGCGAAATCGTTTTTGATCTCGGAAGCGGTGCGCGGTGAAGGCGGAATTTTGCGCAATAGTCGCGGCGAGGATTTCATGCCGCGCTACCATCCACGTGGATCTTTGGCACCGCGGGATATCGTGGCGCGGGCGATCGATGCCGAGATCAAGCGGTTCGGCGCCAAATGTGTTTTTTTGGATATCGCAGATAAGCCGCCAGAATTCTTGCAGGAGCGGTTTCCACATATTTATCAAACCTGTTTGCAGTTTGGAATCGACATGTCGAAGCAGCCGATTCCCGTGGTGCCGGCGGCCCATTATCAATGTGGGGGAATCAAGACCGACGTGAATGGTGCGACGAGTCTTCCGGGATTGTACGCCATTGGGGAAGTGGGCTGCACCGGCCTGCACGGCGCAAATCGCCTGGCGAGCAATTCGTTGCTCGAGGGACTAGTCGTGGCCCATCGCGCCGTGGAGGCGTCTATCCGGGAGCTTCCACCGAAACATCTTGCCAAAAAGATTTCGCTGCCAGAATGGCAATCGGGCGATGTCCATGATGTCGATGAGCTGGTCGTGATTTATCACAACTGGGACGAAATCAGACGGTTGATGTGGGATTATGTGGGCATTGTCCGCACGGACAAGCGTTTGCAGCGTGCGAGCGCGCGCTTAAGAAATCTTCAGCGTGAGATCCATGATTTTTATTGGAATTTCAAAGTGTCGGTGGATCTGCTTGAGCTGCGAAACCTGGCCACAGTCGCAGCCTTAATTGTTGATTCCGCCTTAAGCCGCAAAGAAAGCCGCGGCCTGCATTTTACGCTCGATCATCCCGAAATATATGACCAACAATACAAGCAAGATACCCTCTTGAGCCGAATCTAAGAGTGGAATGGATAGTGCTGTAGAATTCATAACCGCCGACGGCACTGGTTTTTCCAGAAGGAAAAGCCTTGCTTAGGAGGAGAATTTCGGATACAAACAGTCCGGCATTCGCCAATGAGAAGAACGTTTCTACTCTTTTGTTCGCTCGTTCTGGGCGTGGCTTGTGCCTGCGGGCAGTCTGATTCCCCTTACGCCACGGCCGCCGATTTTGCCAAGTACGCGATGAAATTGCGCAACGAGGCATTGCTGAAAGTTGAGCCGCAAGTTTTCGTGCCGACCACCTCAAAGCCAGCGACGGCCCGCTTTGCCTGGAAAACCAACATTGTGACGACCGTGTTTTGGGTTGGAGAGCAGGCTGGTGGAAACAATCCGGTACCTAATTACAAGAGTTCATGGGACGCAAACTGGACGGGTAATTATGGCGGTTTCGACAATCCCGAGCCCTCCGCGCGGCGCAACTACATTCCGGTCGCGTTTGTTCCGCGGCAAAATCCTTTTTACTGCGCGCTGCCGTATAATGACGTTACGCACGGTCAATTCAAACCGGAGGCGCCCCTGGTCGTCCCGTGGTTCAAGCGGGAGTATACTGAACCTGGGCACTCGGTTTGCCAGCATCATTGGATTGCAATTCGCAAAGGGAATCGCACTTGTTACGCGCAGTGGGAGGATTGCGGCCCATTTCGCACAGATCATT
>Ga0207130_1008_pt1 | contig 86925 bp, 86 predicted proteins | sample Alteio_BWMinHeat_16_FD_153545 | JGI IMG/M metagenome (GOLD analysis project Ga0207130, IMG submission 153545) | Enriched cells from forest soil in Barre Woods Harvard Forest LTER site, Petersham, Massachusetts, United States -... | ecosystem: Environmental > Terrestrial > Soil > Temperate forest >... | reverse complement strand
ACATCGAGCTGCATAATTGCCGATTTTCCAGCGAAAACGCGTCCGATCTCGTGGCACGCTATGACATTGTCATAGATGGTTCCGACAATTTTCCGACGCGTTATCTTTCGAACGACGTTTGCGTTTGGACCCGCAAACCGAATGTCTACGGTTCAATCTACCGCTTTGACGGACAGAGCACCATATTCGCACCGCATCTGCACGGCCCCTGTTACCGGTGTTTATTCCCAGATCCGCCAGCGCCCGGAACTGTTCCGAATTGTGCCGAAGCCGGGGTACTCGGTGTATTGCCAGGCATTATCGGACTGGTACAAGCGACCGAAACCATCAAGTTGATGCTCGGAATCGGGGAGCCGCTTGTCGGGAGGCTGCTGCATTTTGACGCGTTGAAAATGAAATTTCGCGAGTTCAAACTGCGGCCTGACGCGCAATGTCCCGTCTGCGGAGACTCGCCCACAATTACTGAGCCAATCGACTACGAGGCGTTTTGTGGGATGGAGACGGCGGAAGATGAAAGAGCAGTACCGACAATTTCTGTTCGCGATTTAAAACGGAAATTGGGACAGGCCGATCCAGTGACAATTGTCGACGTAAGAGAGCCATTCGAATACGAAATCGCGCGAATCGAAGGTTCCAAATTGATTCCTCTCGCCGAGCTACGCGAACGCTTGGACGAGCTGGAACAAGAGAAGGAGATAATTGCCCTGTGTAAAAGCGGTGCCCGCAGCGCACATGCGGTGCAGTTGCTGCAAAAAGCTGGATTTACCCAATCCTTTAACCTCGAGGGCGGAATCGACGCCTGGGCGTCCGAAATCGATCCCGCGATGGAGAGATATTAGACTGCGCAACTTTTTACCTTCACCCTTTGCGAAGGAGAGAGGTAAGCAGGCGAGAATTCGAACGCACAGCGCCCGTCTACTTTACGACTACCGCCAATTGCTCGGCCGTGGGCACATCGGTCCATCGATCTAACAATTCGCCTTTTCGATCAAGCACCAAGACTTGGAACATCGACGGACCCGCGGGAGTCCCAAGCTTCGCGGCAACGGCGCCATCGAAGTCGAGCACGGCGAAAACGTCGTCGCGTGGATTGCGCGTCAGGTTTTTGGCGAGGTAACGTGGCGCGAGCCTTTTCGCTTCGCCGTTAAGTCGGCCTCGGGCCAGAGCGTTCAGTATCATGCGCGTCGGGCGGGTGTGTCCATTTTCAAAGCCGATCACTGTAATGAGCCGGTACGTCGGATTACCGAGGCAATATTCCGGGACTCGGTCGCCGACCAGGCGCGCCTTATCCAAATCCGTCTGTTTTGACAATACGATGACGGAGACATGTCCATCGGCGGTCGAAAGTGTGTTTCCGTCCACATCGGTGAGCTTGAGCGCGTAGATCTGGCCAGGGGAAGGCTCAGCCAACAATGGCAGGCGGCACAGGCACAGAAGAGTAACGACGAAAAAGAATTGAACTCCTCTCAATCTCATGAGTAAGCACGTTCGTGACGATGACGCGTGCTGACAAGTTTCAACGGTCTGTCTCTATCGGGTGTAACCTGCGGACAATGCATCTCTTCTGGATCTCATTATGGTGCTTTCTTATTCTGACCGGCTGCGATCGAATGGTCACTCCGCCAAAAACGCAGCTGGTCAAAGATGCGGATGCCAAGGCATCGCAAGGAGATTATCTTGATGCGATCAGCCTGTACGAAACGGCACTCGATGGAACGGCGCGCTCCGCCGAAATCCATTACAAGCTCGCTTTGCTTTACGACGACAAGATGAATGATCCCCTAAACGCGTTGCATCATTTTAAACGTTACTTAACGCTCAACCCGAATGGGGCGCGCGCAGGCGAGGTCAAGGGTTTCATGAAACGAGACGAAGTCGCGCTGATGACGAATTTGTCTGGCGATTCCGTCGTGACGCGGGCGGAGGCAGCGCGGCTGCGAAATGAAAACCTCAGTCTGCGAAAACAAATTGAAGAACGTGTCCTAAAGTCACGCGCGTCCGAGGAAAAAACGCAACCGTCCAACACCCGTGCGGAAAGAACCGCTGCGAAAAAGGCGGGTGGACAAACGTACGTGGTCAAGCCGGGTGACACGCTATTTTCGATCTCGAAGAAGTTCTACAAATCGCCATCGCGGTGGAAAGAGATTCGCGATGCCAATAAAGACACCGTCGATAATGCCGGAAAGTTACGGCCTGGTCAAAGCTTGACCATTCCGTAGCCGGCGATTACAGCCAATGAACCTTATACCGAAGACACCCTTATCCCGGTGAGGGTCCAGGATGAACAATGGGTCTTGGGGTTGGGGCTGGGATAGTAGCGGCGTTCTGATCGATTTTGTCGATTCCGGTCGGATCTGTATAACCTCCTGACGGTGGCAAGATCTCTTGATCGGCCACTGCCGCGTTAATGAGGTCCTGGACCCAGTCCGGCAGCGGCGCCTGATGGATCAAACGCGCACTTCCGGTCAACTTCCTCAGATTCACATTTTTCTTTTCGGTAAATCTCCTCGCCTCGGGCGGTAAGATGAGCATTTCGCCGGAGTGCAGCTTCAGACATGGTTTGGTTGAGTTCTTGAGTTTCACGCAGGCCTTGCCTTCGATGACGATGATTTTGGTCCACGACGTAGAATGAGCCTCGGTCATAGCAATGCCGCCGGTAATGGCGGCGGTTGCGGCCGCGGTGTTGATTTTTACCACTCCTTTCTCTTTCGGAACGCATATTAAAACTGCACCGCTGGCGAGGTCGAACGCCTTAGCCGCATCACCGAAACTGAACACCGTGTTCGCACCCAGCCGGGTCAGAGTTTGATCGACAAAGGTAAGCTCAGCCCGCGAATCGCCGCCCGTTTTCACCGCCGTGCCCTCGTACACGCTATCATTCACGGCAGCGGGCCGGGCTCCCGTTTTTGAAGTAAGCAGCCGCACGTCTTTAACCACCTGGGTCACGCGGGCGTCCTTCTTTTCAGCCGCGATGGCCAATTCTGCGAGCCCGAGTGCTACACCTATGGCGAAAACAATCTTGGCGAAATCGCAACAAAGCAGTTTCTTCATAATAGCAAGGATTTCAGCGCTTTAGAAACAGGAGAAATCTATCGCGAGTCCCTCCCGCGTGGAAATGGACACCTTTGTCTCGATCTTGCAAGAGGTTACGGCCAGCGTGGGACCTCGAGCGCAAGCACCGTTCCTGTGTTATGGAAGGATGCTAAAACTTGACGGACAACGCCACGAGGCCGCCAACGTTCGCCACTTGGTAATCGAAGACGCTGTGGTTGGATTGACTTGCCGCCAAAGTGCTGATCGCACTGGCGGTGAGAAATTTCGTGACGTTGTAATTCGCGGTCACGGCCAGGATCTCGCTCACGTCCAAACGGTCACTCAGATAGTAGTCGCGTAAAACAACGCGACCAACGGTATCGAGCGAGAAGGCGCGTGAGAGCCGCACCGTATAACTAAGATAGACCTCGTAATCGCTCCGTTGCGGTGGATCGGGCTCGGCCGCAAAGCTAATATTAGCATCTGCTCCGAGGGAGAACTGTTGCGCACGACCCAGGCGAAATGGCAGCTCAGCATTAAGCAGCAACGAGTGGTTGGAGAAAAAATCGTGAAAACTATTCTTCGACGTTAGCCGCTCATAAATATACTCGCCGCGAAGAATTAGATCGTGAAGTTGGGGCAAGGAATAGACCAATCCAGCTTCGACATCGAAGCTTCCGAAATTCAGATTGCTAAACCGGTCATAATAAAACAATTGTTCGCGCACGCTGAGAAGTCCGTAGAGGGCGTTTGTAATTCGCGGCTGATAAGTCAGGGCCGCCGCCGGCGCGACAAGAAAATCACTCTGCTCACCAGTGCTCACCAGCGCAACATTCGATGTCCAATAAAACGGCGCCGCAACCGATGCAGTGAAAGGCTGATATCCTTCAGCGCGCTTGAGAATTTCCTGCTCGCCCAGATCGGAATCATTCGGGCTAGGCGCAGCATGGCCCTCGACGACGCCGCTCGGGAACGCATTCGGCGCAGAGGTCAATTCCGCTCGGTTTCGCGCCAAGTCAGCCTGGTTTGCCTGAACAGTCTGGGCGCAGGTTCGCCTTGCCGGGATGAGACACAACAGCGCGCAACATACAAGGCGCAAACAATCAAGACGCGCGAGAAACCTATCAGTCATAAAAGCTTCTCTTTCTCAGGCTAGTGGTTTCATGGGTCAAGTAATTAATGGGAGGCGCTATGCCGGGTCAGACTTGATCCTTGATCGAAAGGTCGAGCGCTTGCCAGCGGTCGCAGATTGTTGGCGCCCGTGTCGCTAAAGGCTTCGGGTAGTCGACTTGATCACTTCACGGTCTCGCACGCGCCGGGCATCCGCCGCCACACGATCTGCTTTCACGCGACCGCGGGTATTGCTCCGACTGGATTTTCCGGAGTTGGCGGTGTTCTTCGAAGCCGGAATTGTGATCTTTCCGAGAGGATCAGGAGTTGCGGCATCGAGCAGGGAAAGCAACTGCGCCGAGCTGCTAACATTGATTGCGGCACCGGTCGTCTTGCCACTGGTGGCGGCAAGGTCGCCACGTTTTCCGTTGCGCCCGCTCGGGCCTGCCGATGAAACTTTGATCGGCTTATGCGGCGTTACTGTGCCGTCGCCGAACCTGAGATTCCTTTCGGATTGAAATCGGCCGGTCCCACGAGATCCAACATGAGCCTTGCCCAGTGAGGTCGCATTTGTGGTGGAAACGCTCTGGGCATTGGTATTTGCGCTCGCAGTGTCAAACGACGGCGCCTGTGACAAGGGTTGTGTGGTGGCTTTGTTGCCAGCAAAAGTGCCCGTGGTGCTGCCATTGCCGCCAAACCCGGTGTAATTCGCAATGTTGGTGAAGACTGACGCTGGATCGGTGCTTCCTCCGATTGTCACGACGACACCATTAGAGATTGTCACCTTGTTTGCTGCGATGATCACCGCCGAACTGAGATTGCTTAACATCACGCTGGAGACAAAGTCGATCGACCCATTGCTGCCGGCATAAAGTTTAAGGAGCGTATTGGCAGAGATGCTACCGCCGCCAATTGTGAGAGTGCCGTTAGAACCCAGCGCGCCAACTTTGACGATGCCGGCATGGATATTTGCGTTATTGAGAGTGATCGCGCCCTTACCATCGATAGTGGCAAGGAACGTCCCACCGACATTATAGCTACCGCCGTTGAAATTGATCGCAGCGCCCTTCGCGACTCCGTCACTGCCAAAAATCTCAACAGTGGCATCGTTGGTGACGTTGGCCGTGCCGGAAACGTTCATGTTGATGGTAGCGTTCCCCCCGATGGTACCGCCGTTAATGATCGCGACATCAAGGGCGCCTAATGTCCTGAGATCGCCCGTAGTCACGTTGATGCTGGCATTCGACCCGATTGTTCCCCCGTTGCCAATGGAAGCAAGCACACCAACCCCAGAGATACCCGAATTAATACCGGTGGAAATGTTGGCCGCGTTTACATTAATCATTGCATCTCCGTTGATTGTTCCGGCATTGCTATTGTCGATCACGAATTGCGCGTCGAAATGGGCGCTGATGTCTCCAGAGACCCCGAAGTTGATGATGGCATTCCCACCGATGCTGCCCGAGGGATTAACTATAAAAGAGCGTGGCGAACTGGCGCTAGTAAGCCCACCCGTGATATCGATGGTTACGCCGGCGTCCCCGCCGATGCTTCCGCCATCGGTGAAGATCCCAAAGAACGCGTTGCCCTGAGTGGTGAGAGGACCGGTGAGATTGAAGTTGATGTTGGCGCTCCCGCCGATGTTGCCGCCCGTGTTATCGGTTATGAAGCTTGCATCGCCTGTAGTGGTGAGAGCGCCGCCGATGCTGAAAGTCATATTGCCACCTGAATCGATCGATCCACCGTTGCGGTTATTGATCATGGCATTAATCGAATTTGCGCTAAGGTTTCCTAAGGTCGTGACGGAAATGTTTCCGCCAGTGCCGATATGACTGCCGTCATTATTCGCGGTCAGCGACAACGCTCCGCCGCCGTTGACAGTCAGATTCCCGCCCGCGTTCAACGTGATATTGGCGCCGCTATCGAGATTGCTACCGCCGGAATTATCGGCGTTAATAGTAAGCCCGCCGCCCGTGGTGAGGTTAGAGCCCGCGCCAAGCGCGACATTGAGACCGGAGCCGATTCCGCCATTCGTTCGATCGACTTCCAATCCGCCGGTAATGTTGAGAACGTTCCTGGCGAAAATGGTCACATCACCGCTCGAATTGACCGCCGTCGCGCTCGAAGTTTCTCCACTCCAGGTAAAGTTGTGAAAGGCGTTAAAGTTTATCGTAACCGCTTGAATCGGCGTGTCACTGGCACCCCCGATTTGCATATCGCGGCCCGACACCGCGAATAACTTCTCGGTCGTGACGTTCGCTGTCGTGGACATGTCACGCTGGGCAAAGAGAGCGACGTGCTCCATGGTACTGATGTCAGAGCCGAGTGTGAGGTCGCTGCGCGCACCCCGGGCGTAAATGTTTAAATCATGAAAGCCCGAGAACGAGATTTCGGAGCCGAGATTGACCGATCCATTTTGCGCAGCGAGCAGCACACCTCTAAGGCCGGTAAAGGTGATGTTACCGCCGGGGCTCCCGGAGGTAATTCCACTGACAGCGATGAGACCGAGGTTAATCGGCCCATTTGTCGTGTCGATGGTCGGGTTACCGATCAACTGGAGTGACTCAAATTTGAAGGCAGCTGCCTCGTTGTTGCCTTTAACCACCTTGTCGAAGTGGCTCGCTTTGTCGAAGGCAGAAGTCGATCCAAAGGCAAATGCCGACACCGGGCCGTCCACGGCGCTTCCATGATAGATTAGACCGGGATCAGTCACGCCATTGGTCGTGATCGTAGGATGCGTCACAATGGTGGTCCCGTTGTTAATGACATACGGAACGGTCGACCCAATTACAGGTGGACCGACTTGCGGAGGCTGCGTAGACGCTGAAAAACCCGCCGGAGAAGCCGCTGCTCTTTGGGAGAGCACGTCGATAGGTATCGTCGAGTTGGATGAGGTGGAAGGGTTCGAAGGTCCATTCTGGGCTTGCTGCTGCTGATTGATCGCTTGCAAAATCAGGGCCTCGTTCGGAAGCGGAGAAAATTCGGTGATCAGGAGCGACGTCTCATAAAGCTTGCCTACATTGAATTGGGTGGGCTGACTGATATGGCCTCCCGGCGTGGCCATCACCATTTCTCCGGGATGAACGGTCACGCAGCCCGAGGGATTTCCTTTTGGACATAGCTCGCCCATGCCTTCGAGGATGAAAAACTTTAACGGTGCACCGCGATTAAATTCCAAAAGCGCAGTCCCACCCGTCACAGCGGCTGTAAAAGCTGAGCTGTTGATTTGAACGGCGGCGCCGTTTTTCGGCACTTGCAAGAGTATAGCGCCGCTGCCGAGGTCTAATTCTCGCGTTCCTTCGTTGAAACTGAAGACGGTGTTGGCGCCCAGGCGCGTGATCGTGAGATCGGTGAACGTAAGTTCCGCGCGCGATTCCACGCCCGTGCGGACGGCAGTTCCCTCGCGCACATTATCGCTCACCGCGGCAGGCCGAGGCGCACCCTGAGGCGGAAGCAATTTTACGTCCTTAATGATTTGGGTCACGCGCGCTGCCTTCAATTCCGCCGCGTTTGCCCATCGCCCTACAGCGACGAAACATGCACAAACAAGAATCCAAGACATCGCCACGGATCCGGCGCGGGTGGTCTGAAAAAGTTTTCTCATATTCTTGGGGGTCTCCACTTGTTACTTGGTTTTTGCGGTGTCGATGACGGGTGCGCCAGTCGGACGCAGCCGTCGAACCGAATCCGACGTCGGAGATGAGCTCGAGATCGACGCCGCAGGGGTCGTCGGTTCGACAAGTGAAACCTGGGTCCCGCCTCCAAAAATGACCAGATTTGTGTCGATCAGCACTTTCTTCGCCTTTTGCTGTTGTTGCTTTTGGCTTTCGGCTACCATCAATGTCGCACTAGGAAGCGGCGGAAAATCTCTTATGAACCGGCTTGTCTTTAAGAAACGGCCGATATCAACGTCGACCGGATCGCTCACAGCGGAGTTTGGATTGCCAATGACCATTTGTCCGGCCTGGACAAGAACGGAGTCCCCGACATGGTCGGGGCGAAATAATCGTCCGGTACCTTCCAAAACCAGGAACTTGTACATTCCGGGATGATGTTCGAACATGACAGTAGATCCCGTGATGTCGGCGGCGACCTCGCCTGCATGAACCTTGACGCCTTTGGCCCCTTTCGGAACCTGAAAGAGCAAGGCGCCCTCGCTTAGATTCAAATTTCCAGTCCCGTCTTTGAAATTAAAAGCGGTATTGGCAGCGAGCCGCGCAACCGTTTGATCCGCAAAAGTCAGCTCGGCGCGCGAATCTCGGCCGGTCCGAAGTGTGGTGCGAGCATCGACATTGTCGTTCACCGATGCGCGGCGTGGCACTGCGTCGCTGCTAACAAGGCGAACATCATTAACCGCCCGCGTCACGTGTGCTTTCTCAAGTGGTGAAGCAGCGCCGCTGTTCGATATCCAGGCAACGGAGAAAAGCGCCACGAGACACCGAGCTATGTCCTTTGACTGCAAGCGTTGATCCATCGCCGTCGATGTTTTTTCTGAGGCTTGGCTGGTTTCCCGTCAAGCTTTTTACAAAGTGCGAGTGAAAAGTAGGGCGCGGTATGACGAATCAGAGAAAGACGAGAGTTCCGATCGCGCGGATGATTGGCCACGGACGTATTCAACAATAGCCCAGCACTTTAACGCTGGATTTTGAGCTTGTATAACCCCGCGCCGGTCGAGTCCCAACAGGAAGAAAGAAGCATCCGCTTGATCCAAGGCATCAAACAGATTGTACGATCGTTAATTTTCGAAATCGAGTAATTGTCGTTGCCACCGAACGAGAAGGCCTTCCGCACGCCGTTCATCGGTCGCAATCGATTCCAGTGCCGTGCGCGGTGCGACAAAAGCAGGTTCCAACCCTAACTCAGTGGCCTTGCGGTCGCGCCGATGTTTCAACTCTTCAACGCGGCGCACGATCTCGCTGCTCGGTCGCGTTCCAAAACGACGCCGCGCCACCGGCCAATCGGTTTCTGGCATTTGGGTCCCGCGCTCAGCCGCCTCCCGGAAGGCCTGGCGCCGTCGCGCCGAAAAATGTCGGTAATCCGCGACCTGTCCTGCGGCGAAGCTCTCGGCCGCATTTAACAGTTCGCGATTTTGCAGAATGTGAAAAGGGGGGCGATCGACAGCCTCTGCCTCCTTTTCACGCCAATGCCAAAGCTCGCGTAGCACCGCAGCGGCGCGGCCGCGCAACGCACCCGATCCGCTGATTCGCCAAGTCTCATCGGCGTCGCGCGTTCGATCAACCGCAGCCTGTTCAATCGCGCGTTCGCATGATTGCTCAAACCAGTCGAAGCGCTCAACCTTCTTCAGTTGGGCTTCGAGTCTCTCACCCAGTGGCAAGAGGTAATGCGTGTCGTTGATCGCATACTCGACCATGCGCGCAGGCAACGGACGCTGTGCCCAGTTCGATTTTTGCGAACCTTTGGCCAGGTCAACACCGAAATGCTGTTTGACCAGGGCCGCCAAATTAAATTCCTTAATTCCTAGCAGTCGCGCCGCAAGTACGGTGTCGAAGATTCGATGCGCCTTGAAATCGAACGCGCGACGAAGCAACCGCAAATCAAAGTCGGACCCATGCAACACAATCTCCCTTTTTTGGAGGAGAGCGGTCAGAGGCTCAAAACTCAGATCGGCCAATGGATCGATCATGTAGTCGTGTCCCGGCACACTGATTTGCAACAGGCAAAGCTTTTCCTTGTAGCAATGAAGGCTATCTGCCTCTGTGTCGATCGCCACGCGCGGGAAGGAATCAATTTGCGGAAGCAATTCCGCCAGCTGCGCGGCAGTCGCGATCACTTCAACCCGCTCAGGAGGAGCTCGGCGTTGGTTTGGGTCGCCTCGAGATTCTCGATCAACTTTTCCATCGCTTCGATCGGTGGCAGCGCCGCCATGGTTTTCCGCAGCAACTGCACGCGTTCCCATTCATCCGGATGGTAAAGCAACTCTTCGCGCCGAGTGGCCGATTGCAACGGGTGGATGGCGGGATAAAGCCTCTTCTCCTGCAGGCCACGATCCAGGTGCAACTCCATGTTGCCGGTGCCTTTGAATTCCTCAAAAATCACCTCATCCATCCGACTCCCGGTTTCAGTCAACGCAGTCGCGAGAATGGTCAAGCTGCCGCCTTCTTCGGCATTGCGCGCCGAGCCGAAAAATTTCTTCGGCTTCGTCAACGCTTTAGACTCAACCCCGCCCGACATGATCCGGCCTTTGCCCGGCTGCAAATTATTATAACCGCGCGAAAGCCGCGTGATGCTGTCGAGCAAGATGACCACATCTTTTTTTAGTTCGACCAATCGCTTGGCTCGCTCCAGCACCAGTTCGGCCACCTGCACATGCCGATGGACGTGTTCATCGAAGTTTGAATGGTAAATTTGACAGTCGACTTCGCGCTCGAGGTCCGTCACTTCCTCCGGGCGCTCATCCACCAAGAGCATGATCAACACGATTTCCGGATGATTTACCCGGATCGCTTTGGCGATTTCCTTAAGCAAAATCGTCTTGCCGACGCGCGGAGGCGCTACAATCAAGCCTCGTTGGCCGCGGCCGAGAGGAGCGATTAAATCGACCGCGCGCGCGCTGATCGAATTTGTTTTGGGGTTCTCCAGCATGATTCGGCCCTGCGGAAATTGCGGCGTAAGTTTTTCGAAATCTGTCGGCGGCGTCCATTGCTCGACCGCTTGTCCTTCGATTGTTGTGACCTGGTCGAGTACGATAAGCTTTTCGCGGTCGCGCGGAAGTCGCAATGTTCCGGCAAGCTGCTGGCCGGGACGTAATTGATAACGCTGCATCAGAGCGCGCGAAACACACACATCTTCGGGCACCGGCAGGAAGTTCAAGCGCGGCGAGCGCAGGATTCCAAATGATTCGCCTACTTCATCGAGAAAACCCTCGGCGGTGACGCTGCCTCCGAGACTCAGCGCGGCACGGACGAGGTCGACGATTTGGTGATGACGTGAGCGCCCGGGGTGCAAATGAAGCCCAAGCTGACGTGTTAACTTATCGAGTTGTTCGCCCGAGAAATCCTGAAGTTCATTGAGATGGAGCGGCCGCGGTGCTGTAACCGGGGTCGCTGACCCCGGCGTAGCCGCGGCAGTTCCCGTTGCCGCCGGGGTCGTTGACCCCGATGGAGAATTTGGCGTCACTTCTGCCTCAGTGCTTCTTTCGGCCTCTGATGATTTGGGAGTTGTCAGGCTCTCGTCCATAGCATCTTCATTGCTGCCACAGCTCAGTTAACATGCGCGCCTGCTCAACCAGCGTGGCGCCGTCGCCATTGTTCCAAACAACATGATCTGCGCGCCTGATTTTCTCCTCGAGCGGCATTTGCGATTTTATCATTTTCTCAGCCTCAGCCCGATTGATCGACGCGCGTTGCAGCAACCGGGCCAATTGCACCTCGGGCGAGCACGCCACCACCACAACTCTATCGCACAAAGTCTCTCCGCCCGTTTCATAAAGGAGTGGGATGTCAGCAAAGAAAAAGTCGAAAGGTTGGTGATGGGTTTGCGCTTCAGCGCTCCACTGGCGACGAATGCGCGGATGGAGAATTTTTTCGAGCGCGCTCTTTTTCGCCGCGCTCTCCAGTACTATGGATCGAAGTCGGACCCTATTCAAGTCGCCGGCCGCAGAATAAATGTCGGCCCCGAACTCAGTCGCAACTTCCCTTCTTACCTCCGGGTCCAGATCGACCAGTTGGCGCGCCGCTTGATCGGCATTAAAAAATTTCGCGGCGGGAATGATTTCACGCAAGCAGTCGCAGAACGCCGTTTTGCCCGTGGAGATCCCGCCAGTAATACCAATGGCAGGCATGTTATTGTAAGGAAACTTCGTTATCCTCGCTTTCTTCTATTTGATTCGCCCTTGGTAATATCATGCGGGAGATGCCGTTCTTAAGCACAGGCTCATGAAAGTTTATGAGCAACCCGAGCGGAATATTCAGCAACTTCATGTAGCTGAAGAGCTGCGCTTTGCTGAAAGGGTGCAGAAGTTCCACCGCCTTTAGCTCCACCAGCAGGCAATCGTCGACGAGAATATCGAAGCGCAACGGCTCATCGAATACAAGGCCCTTGTACTCTATGCGAATTAGCTTTTGTGTAACAGAAGGAATCGACCGCAACTCCAACTCACGAAGGATACATCGCTCATAAATCGACTCGATCAGCCCAGGTCCCTTGTGCCGATGTACTTCGATCCCCGCTCCGATCACCTCCCGACTGGCTCTGTCTGCTTTCTCATAAAGCCGGTGCATGCGACAAGACTATGAACAGAAGATAACAAAGGAAACGAAGTTCTTCTGAACTCCCCAGCAAGCAGAAGAAGGAAAACGCGCCTTCGTTAACTTCGTTGCCTTCTGTTTAATTTATCTCTGGGAGAACGAATTAATTTCTGTGTCACAGAACGAATCGACCGCAACTCCAACTCACGAAGGATACATCGCTCATAAATCGACTCGATCAGCCCAGGTCCCTTGTGCCGATGTACTTCGATCGCCGCTCCGATCACCTCCCGACTGACTCTGTCTGTCTTTTCATAAAGCGGATGCATCGAAGAAAGATGGTAAACAGAAGGTAGCAAAGAAAACCAAGAGTTCCTGCGCAGCCGTCCCAAGGAAAAAAACTTCGTTACCTTCGCTTTCTTCTGTTTGATTGAAAAACTATGAGCAGAAGATGACGTAGAAAATCTTTTGGGACGGTCGCAATATGGGCAAGTGCGTGCGCTGCCTTAGCCGCATCAAAAAATTTCGCGCACGCAATCGCAAAACGTCGTTTTACCCGTGCACGCTAGTGAATCCCGAGGGCGGGCACGTTATTTCTTGTACCGTGGAAATGCTTTCATTCGCGAGATCGCGCGCCTAAAACAGCTTCACTTTTTTTGATCATCATCGCCGGGCACACCTGAGGCGACGATGCGCCCAGCGCGGGTAGGGTCACCGCCAATCGTCACGTTCACCGCCATGCCCGACTTGAGATCCGCAATCGTCCCTTTTTGTCCATTCACATTGATCTCGGTAAACGGAGTCACGATGAACGTTCTGGTTTCCTGTTGTTTGGTCACGGTCACCGAATTTGCGGTGACGTTTGAGATAATAGGGGGGCTCTGTTCCGGTAGAGGCGCTTTCTTTTTCCTGCCGGCCGCAAGGCCTGGATCCGGCGCAAGAATTTGAAACAGCGCGCAAGTGAAAATGATAGAAATAGCTAATCTTCTCATTCCGCATTGTTGTAATACTATATCTTACAAAAGGAAGAGATATTTCTGGGTTGGCGAATGGTCGCAGGTTCGAAACCTGCATCGAACGCAAATCGCATCGACTTGGGGTCGAGCGATAGTCACTGTCGCATTTCACTAGGCTACAGAAGTATACATCGCTCAGATGTCGCCGATAAACTTTCGGTAAAAAGTGCCAAAACCCATTATCTCATAACTGCTGATGCCTCACTCATCCCTTAATTTTGCCCCTGCCTCGACCTTTGCTGCGACCTGGCGATTTCTTCGATCGCAGTCTTGAGCTTTTCAGTTGCGATAGGCTTGGTGAAGTGGAGCAAAAACCCAGCTTCCATACTCCCGGCGGCGTAGGCGGCTGCGTCGAACCCAGTTAGCGCGATTCCCGGGATGGCCGACGACGTTTCATGTATTTCCCGCATGAGATCGCTGCCGGCCCCATCCGGCAATTCCACATCAGTCAGGAGCAGGTCGAAGCGCTGCGATTTCACAAGCTGCCGGCCCTGAGCGAGAGTTTCGGCTTCATGAACGGAATGTCCCCAACTCTTGAGGAGCTGCACGAGCGTAAGCCGAGTGTTGAGATGATCCTCAATCAGTAGGATCCGCAATCCAGGAGCAACGGATGGGCCGGGCGGGGGCGCCGCCGCTGCCTTGGTAGCAGTCAAAGCGTCCTTTTCTTTGCGATCCGCAATGTCATGGAGGAAAGCATTAAAGATCCATGTGTCTGCCCAGCGAACGGGCGAAATTTTCAACTCCACGGGGAATTCGCTCCCATCGGCGCGAAGCGCGGCGATCTCTACCGGCTTGCCTAAAAGTGGCCCTTCGCCTGTCTTTAAAAAATGTGCCAACCCCAATTGATGACGTGCGCGATCACGCTCCGGGATGATTGTTTCGCTGAGTTTCCGACCAACCGCTTGCGAACTTGGAAGGCCAAAGGTTTTCTCTGCCTGGGGATTCCAGTCGATGATCACGCCGTCTGCATCCATCGCGATGAAAGCGTCGTGGGCCGATTCGATGACAAGGCGGGCTCGTTTTTCACTCGTTCGCAGCGCGTGTTCAACGACTGATCGCTCCGTGTCGGCCCGATGGAGCGCGCGAGCGGTCCACCATACGAAAATCGAGAGCAAAATAATCATGGAGATCACCATCAGACCGACTCCAAAATTCGTGCTATAGAATCCCGCTCTCTCGCCTTGGAGTCTCAGCCAGCCAAGGGCTAACGGAATTACAATCACCGCTGGTAGCAAGCGCGTGAGAACAGTTCTGCTGATCGAAGTTGCGGGTTCCACATCGGACGGCACTTTACGCGATAATGTGGAAATGCTCACTCCTATATCAGATACAGTCGTTCAGTTTGAAGCCGGCTTCTTCGCAGAAATTTTTAATCGAAACTAAATGGCGATTTGACCTGGTTTGGTCGAATGCGGAAATCCCCCAACACCGGTTCTCTCGGTATGCAGTTTAGTGTGGTCGGTATTTTGATTTTTTCGAGGCCATCCCTTCGCCCTCGGGCGACATTCGCAAAAGTTGGTCCCGCCCGTCGAGATCCCGTGATCCTGATGGCGGGAGCGTTATTTCTTGTACATCGGAACCGGCGGTAGAATCGGCGGCTCGATTATTCCTTCCTTTTCTTCTTCCTCTTCCATCTGGCTAAGCGGGACCCCCGCCGGATTTACAAGGCGAGCTGTCACGAAAATGATCAGATTACGTTTAATGTGCTGATCAACGTTCGTCCGAAAAAGGCGCCCAACCAATGGTAGGTCGCCGATGATCGGTGTGCGATCTTCGGTCTTCTGCACGTCTTCACGGATCAATCCGCCCAGCACCACAGTTTGGCCGTCCCACACGCTCACGCTGGTCGTGACTTTACGCGTACTGAAGATCGGTTGGTTAATCACGTTGTCCGTGAGCTTAACTGGGGTGGAGAGCGAAAGAATCGTCTGCCCACCTATTACTGAACTATTGGTGCCCACCGCAAAAATCGGGCTGCCATAATTGATAAAGCCTTCGAACTCGACTACCTGCGGCACTAAGTTGAGATCGATAGTGATACCGTCTGGCCCCACCACTGGCTCCACCTCTAAAGTCACGCCAGTATTTCGAGTTTCGAAGGTCGAAGGCGTAGTCGGTGTTACGACGGCAGGGGCGACGGTAGTTCCCGCGCCACCGCCGCTGAAAGTCGGCACCTGCGGCGGAGTGAACGTGGTCGGATAACGAAATTCGCGCACGATTTCGATTACCGCGCGCTGACCGCTCTTTGTCGTCACTTTCGGCGCCGAGAGTAGATCGACACCTTTTTTCTGGTTGAGAGCGCGAATCACGACCTGGAATTGTGGATCAGTGAAAACTCCGGCCAATCCGAAAATTCCCGGAGCCGCGGCGGCGCCTCCCATTGGAAATAGGAGTGCGTCGATTGCATTCGCACTGATGGCGATGTTTCCGCTGCGATTCGAGGCGGTGACTTGATTCTGACCAACTGGACCAGGAATCGGCAGGCCCGTGGTCGGGTCTACCCCGGCACCGTTAAACGGGAAATTTCCCGGCGAAGTTCCTGAGGTCCCTCCCGCTCCAAAGACTCCCTGATTGCCAATTTTGAATTTGCCAAGAAGCCAATCAAATCCGAGCTCCTTCAGATTATTTTGCGTGATTTCGATAAATTTCGATTCGATTTCGACCTGCTTGGGCCCAGCGATATTTGCTTGCTCTACCAGAGCGTCAACCAGTTCCAAATTGTCCTGCGTATTGCGCACAATCAGCCGGCTACTTTGCGGCAAGAAATTCGCGCTCGCTCCTGGTGGAAAGGGCACGCCCTGGCTTTCCAAAAATTCCCTCGCTCCTTCCCGATTGACCAGTTGATGTCCGCCAGTTGATTCCTGGGTATCTTTGGCCGTTCCGGCGGGGGCGCCTGGTGCAGTCTTGTATGCACCTTGGCTCAACGCCGACACGCCAAGATTTACAGCGGTGCTGATAAAGCCCGGCGGAACACGATATTCTTTGGTAACCAAATCGGCGGTCTGTTCGCTGATGGGAATAATCGACACCGCGTAGGGCTCGATCTTTACTTTCAGACCGGCCTGGGTGGCGATGTAGCGCAGCGCTTCACCCAGTGGAATCTGATTTAGGGTAATGGTAATGCGCGCATCCCCCGGAGAAATTGCCGGTGGACCGAGTGGGATCGGCGTGGCCGCAACCGGAAGCGGCGGAACAGCAGCCGGCGCTCCCGTTTCAGGCGAACCTGTCGGCAGCGGAGACGGTTGAACTGAAGGTGGGACCGCTTCGGCTGGGCGTCCGATGGGGTTCAATCGCAAGACGATGTCGACCCCTTTCCTTCCTTCGGTCGACGGATCGTTGGCGGCGCCTTGTTGGCGCAGAAAATCGATCGCCTCGCGGATGCTGGCGTCGCGAAACTCAATCCGTGGAATGATTATGGTATTGAGCTTGTTTGTGATCCGAGCTGTGCCGGAAGCATCTCTTTGAAACGTATCAGCAAGCGGTCCCACCGCCTGCCCATACTGCCGCACCGGTTCCTCCCAGCCTTTCTCCACCAGCCAAAGCTGGCGTCCGCGCGTCTCGTTGTAGGCTTGTTCGCCATACTGATATTTGGTGTTATCGATCTTTTCCTGGCCTCTGCGCGCCGCCACGTTGTAGGGATCGAGCGCGAGAACTTGCTCATATTTCTTGAATGCCAGGTCGTATCGACCAGAAGCATAGTATCCGTCCGCTTCGGTTAGCAGCTTCTTAACATCCTCCACTTTGGCGATGAACTTCGGCCCCATGGTTCGATTGAAGTAACCGGGCGTTCGCAATTGCGCGAGCAGCTCGGAGGCCTTGCTACACCTTGGATTGTAGCGATCACTCAGAACTTCGGTCAGGAAAAACTCAGCCTCCGCGTATTTGCCTTCGGCGATCCTTTCTTCGGCCAGTTTAATTCCGCTTTCACAAAAGCCATCCACCGCTTCGTCGTGCGCTTTGCCCGAAACCACCGCATCCGGCAAGTACCTAACTGCCACCCGAAATTCTTCGTGCGCGACGGCATAATTCTTTTGGTTCATCGCCTCTTTGGCGCGTGCCAATGCCTCTTCGCCCCGCGGAAGGGCAGCTTGGCGCCGCGCGATTTCCCGCTTCGAAATACGCTCGACGTTCTGACTGACAGCCGTAAGACAAAACAGCGTTTGCGATAGACCGATTAGCAGGAGAAGCAGGCTTCGGCGGAGCGTTGGAATTGTTGTCATACGCAAGATTTATGGAGCGAGCAGACCGATCTCAATCGGTTCGTCCGGTTTTTGAGTGTTCACAATTACTGCCTTGGTCGGCTGGACATCCACCAGCTTATATTTGATTTCCTCCTGTGGTTTCAATGAAAATTGTTGATCTTTTCTAACCTCAAACTCCAGGTGCCCGCCCCACGAATAAACGAAGGTCGCGACGGATTCGGGCGATATCGCGACTTTTTCCTTTATCAGCGTCAGCTGCTCCTTAGTCTCTTCATGCTCGAGCGTTAGCTCGGAAACATCCATTTTAGTGCCGTATTGGTTGGGCTGGTACTTTTCGGTGAATTTCACGATTTTGAATCGAGTTCCGGAAATTACGTCGCCTACTTGGAGAAATTGCGTGGGCTGCCTCAGATCAATGGTGTTAATACCGAACGTGCCTTCCACCCAGGAGGAAAACATCAGCCGGAAAGGCTCCTCATTGGACGCTTTAAGTTTTAACTTTGTCAGGTAATCGGGATGTGAATTTTTGTCGATTGGATTGGTGTGTCCCTGCCACTCCTCCAGATTGGTAAATCCATCGCCGTCAGGATCCTGCGTGAGCACGTCGGCATCGGCGATAGGCAAGTTAAACTGCTCCAGCCACTCATTCGGCACGGGCGGATGGATCTGGTTTGTCTGGAGCGTCGCCGGCAACCCGTTGGAGCCGATGAAATGCTTTTCCGGAACGAACAAACCGGAGCGGCCACTGAACGTCCATTGTGGGGGCTGATGAAGTTTGTCCGTTGCGGCTTCAAGTTCGCCCGCTTTCCCTGGTGGTTTTGGTTGCTTTGGACGTGGCGCGGCTTGAAAGGCGGCAAAGGTGGCTCCGAACTGCGCCGCGCTCCCCCAAATCCACAGGGCACTGAAGAAAAGAAAGAGCGTCGCAGCAATTACGACGACTCGATCATAATGTGCCTTAATCCAGCCCATCTCACTATCCAATTCTATTAGCCGGGGTGATCTCCCGCGTTACCCTTTCGTGACGCCGACGGATGTTCGGGGAGCGCACGCGCTTCGCGCGCAGTCTGGGGAGCACGCCCGTCTCGGGCGTGGGTTTCGGCGTCGCGCCGAAACGAACTTTGCTCTGCCGAAGTCCGCGAAAGCGGGACGCTTCCGCCGACGCCGCTCCGCGCTGTAGGCTCCGCGCCGGAAGCCGAGACGGGCGTGCTCCCCAGCTTTTTCGCGTGCACCGTTTCGTGAAATTCATCCTCTTGGGTCCAAACCCACTCATACTTTTCATCTGGTCGAACCACCTTGCTCTCCCACGGATTTCGGCAGATGTAACGGAACTTCTCGTGAAGATCGGATTCGGTCCGTGCGATTTTTCGAGTCTGTTGATTTGGTGCGCGGTAAATGATTTCAGTGAATGCATCAATTCCGGAATAGACCGGAAAATTGGGTTATTATTTGTACCCTGCTTTTTCGGCCATGGCTGGAATAGAAAATGGACATGGTCTGGCATCACACAGGCCGCAAAAAGCTCGTAACGGTCGAGATGGAAGTGCCGCAATGCATTAAGCACGATTGTTCGCGCTGCAGGTGAAAGTGTAAGCCGCGTCCGCGCGCTGATAGTAATCGCATAAATTGTCCAGGGCCTCTCAAAGTGAGGCAGGCGGCGCTTTGAGTAATGTATTGGTAAAGGAGTTTCCGGCGAGGCGCCGGAAATAGCACGCGAGGCGCGTGCGCTCCCCGGAAAATTCACCGCATCGGTTTTCGTGATCATGGCCAACCTAAAACGTAAATCGAATCAGCTCGATCCTAGCCGAGGTTTCGATATGCTCGTTGCCAACGATGAAACTGAGCGCGGCATTCGTCGGCAGTTTTCCCGAGGTGGCCGCGGCTGCGCCCGTTTGCGCTGCGGGCTCTCGCGGTGGCCCTTTATCCTTTTCGTTGCGCACGTGTAAAATGCGAATGATGTAAAATTGTTGGTCCGCGCTCGAGATTTGATTCAAGACTTTGCGAGCGGCACCTGGCGCTGAAGCAAATGTTAGATCCACGGTGGTTCGCTCGACCATCTTTGGCCCCGTCGCGACCGGAGTTTTTCGCGCGCCACCAGGAGTTGACGTCGTCGCCGGCAAAGTCCCCCCCTCTTCCGGCGACGGTGTGCGCGTAAAAGCGCTCACACCATCCACGTGAGCCTCTACCAAGATGTTCATTAACAGTTCGACTTGGGAAAGTTGCTGTCCGACCAGCGGAGCCGCCGCTGTACTCGGCAATCGCGTGGTATATTCATTAAACCCCAAAGCAAAATTGTCTGGAAGTTGCACTTTGTTGACACGCGCCTTTTCCGCCGTCCTCAACATCGCCTTGCGCAAGCGCGATTGAAACTCGTTCGGCGCTAACGGCGGAGCGGGAAGAACGCGCGTTTTAAGTTCCTCTTTCAATTTATCAAGCGCAGCACCGTAGCTCGCGAGATAGACTTGCATTTTTTTGTAATTGGCTTCATTCGGAAATGGGTCGAGGTGCTCCAGCCGGTTTTTCTCTGCCGCGGCTTGGTTAAAGTGCGTGCAGGCGTCATCGTACCCGCTTTTAGTACTGAAGAAGAAGTAGCCTGCGATCAACACACAAACCCCGAAAACAATCAGGAAAGTTCCGACCCAACGATTTTGCTTGAACCAGTTCATGGCAGCCTCATCGGCTTGTGCAGATCGAGGTGAAGCTCGTAAGGATAGGCCCAATCCGTGTTGTTCGGCGTGCTTGGCTTGATCACGCGTGCCTGGTTGTTCGGATCAATCGCAAAGTAAGGCGAACTAAGCAGGTTCCTGAAATAATCGACGACCACTTCCTGTTGCTTCGGATTAAACAAATACAGACCGCGCACCAAAATGCCGTCGATAGCGGGACCAGCCGCACGTGACGCCACCGCTGCTCTCCCTGACGGCGTTGGGAGCGCGAGAGTTGGAGCTGTCGCAATTTCGGCCATGGGCTTTTGATCAACGCCAATTGGCTTTCCGCCCGACGTCGGAATCAACTCGGTAATCCAGATATCTTCTTTCGGCAGGCGAGCGTTCAAGTCTTCGACAATTTCCACCCAGAAACTTCGATCGTTGATCGCCTCGATCAGGGGGGTGGCGAGGCTGTCCAACGAGGCCACTTGTTTTTTCACCTTGTCGAGCTGCGCTTCCGCGGCTCGCATAGTGTCCACTTTCTCCTGAATCCGCTCTGTCGCGCGCTGCGTCACATGGGCGCCCCGCGCGGAATACAGCGACCACCCCAGGAGCGCGAGGATAAAACACGCCGCCGCCAGGATAAAAAACGGCCGACGCTTTTCCAATTGCTGCCGGCGAATCACACCTGCCGGTCGAAGGTTCAACTCCATCGGGCAGGTGGTCGCCGTTCGTAACGCCAAACCAACCAGCTCCCCTAACAAATGGGCCGAGCGCGAAAGCTCGCTCACATTTACGGAGTCGGTCACCACGACATTGCGCAAGGGATTAAAGAACTCCGTCGGCAACTGTAACTTCTCCTTAAAAAACTCGCGCATATAGGGAGTGCTCGCGCTGCCGCCGCAGAGAAAAACACGCTTCGGCGCGCTGCCCTGTTGCTGCGCCCGATAATGACTAATCGAGCGCATTAACTCAGCATGCAGCCGGGTCATCGTGCTCCGCACAATCTTGGAGACACGTGTCACATCCGGGTCGGACGGCTCGGCGTACGCTCCGCCTAGGCTGACGAACCCATCCCGCTTCTTGCGAGACTCGGCCGCGGCCATGGGCTCATCGAATTCCCGCCCGATGGCAGCGGTGATAGAGCTGCCGCCAATAGGCACGCTGCGCGAAAAGATTTTCCCCGGCTCGACGAAGAGAAGATTGGTCGTACGCGCACCGACATCGACGAGCAATGAGCAACCGGGCAGGTCGCTGTAATTGTAGCGAAACGCATTGTAAAGGGCCATGGGCGCGACATCGACAATCGATGTACGCAATCCGGTCGATTCGACCGCATTGTTGATTTCCTCGAGTAGGTCCGATTTGATCGCGACCAAGACCACCTGAATCTGTTCGTCTGCGCCGCCCCCGACGAGCTGATAGTCCCAGACAACTTCATCGATCGCAAAGGGAACGTTCTGTTGCGCCTCGAAGGAAATGATCTTTTCGATCTTTTCCTCTTCCACCGTTGGCAACTTGACAAAACGGGTGAAGACCGACTGCCCGGGGACCGCATAATTGACGTTGCCGGACTTGATTTGCAGTTCGTTCTGAATTTGCGACAACGCCGATTGCACCTGCGCGTAGTGCATTCCCTCGCCCACAGCATCCATGACAATTTCCCGCAGCCGGTAGCCCTCCAGACTCAGACCGCCGCTCGGCAGAGTACGAAATTCGGCCAAACCGATCGTCTGCGAACCGAGATTAAGACTAAGAATGCGCGTCTGAGCTGCCATGGATCTTGATCAGCGACCGGGTGTTCTGATTCGCTCGTAGCGATCCCAATACAATGGCGCAAAGGGCGTTTCGTTTTTGTTCAAAACAAAACCGCTCAGCGCAGGAATGGTCGTATACCATTGCGCCGCGGCGCGCACGAGATTCAGTTCATCTTTGACCGTGCCTTGCTGCACAATCTGCACGGCGATGTTTTGGACCGAAGTGGGTGTCATTGGACGATTGTTCAAAAAACGAAGAAGCGCCTTGGGCGGCACATACATGACCGAACGATTCTCGCGTCCAGCCACAATGTCGGCGTGTGTGACCTCGCCGGTGAGAAGCTTGCCATTAATCAGAATAAAATACTTAAAGGTTAATTCATCGGTAAACTCGGGCGCGGCAGAAAACTCCACCTCCACTTCCAGCCACCGGTCGCGTTGATTCCCCTGATACTGTTCCGCACCGCTGTACGCGTACTGAGGATTCGTAATCAGATTCTTCGTGATCTTGGTGATTTGAAAATCACTTCCGCGCGCTTGTGCGTAAGCGTCGAGCGGGATTGAAAACACAATAGCAAATAACAAAAGACTTGGCATTTTCATAAGTAGACGGGGACGATTGCGCGGTAATTGTAAGGCGGCCATCTTCACCGCCACTGCTTGAGATGCGGCGGCCAAAATCCCCGCCCTACAACTGCGTAATTAATTCGGTATTCGCCAGCAAATTGGACGCAGGCCGACACTCCGCAGGAGCGGTTCTTTCCTGTTCGGCTGCGGCTATTCCTGCCGGGCAGTGGAGCCCGCCCGGAGCTTGCAAAAGGGCTCAGCAGGGCATGCATGATTAGGGACCTAACAGCAGCTAACAAGGTGTCGGTTGTTTCAACCTCCCGCGAAAATACTCGATTGTTTGCTCGATTCCTTCCTCGAATTTAACCCGCGGTTCCCAACCGAGAACTTTTTGCGCACGCGTGATGTCCGGTTGACGCACTTTTGGGTCATCCTCTGGCAGTGGCTTGTATTCGATGGTCGAGTCAGCGCCTGTGATCCGAATGATTTCCTCGGCAAATTGCTTGATGGTCATCTCACGTGGGTTGCCGATGTTGACCGGCTCGTGAAAATCGCTCATGGCCAGCTTAAAAATGCCGTCAATCAGATCCGACACGTAACAGAAAGAGCGGGTTTGCGAGCCGTCACCGAAGACAGTCAGTGGCATCCCACTTAAAGCCTGCCCTATGAATGCCGGAACAACCCGCCCATCGCGCAATCGCATGCGCGGCCCGTAGGTGTTGAAGATACGCACGATCTTTGTATCGACTTTGTGGTATCGATGATACGCCATCGTCATCGCTTCCGCGAAACGCTTGGCTTCATCGTAAACGCCGCGCGGTCCGATCGGGTTGACGTTGCCCCAGTAATCTTCCTTTTGCGGATGGACCAGCGGATCGCCGTAACATTCCGAGGTCGAAGCCAGAATGAATGTCGCTTTCTTGTCCTTAGCCAGGCCGAGGGTGTTGTGCGTCCCGAGCGCGCCAACCTTCAACGTGGGAATCGGTAATTCCAGGTAATCGATCGGGCTGGCCGGCGAAGCGAAATGAAAAACGTAGTCGAGCTTCTCGTCCGGCAGGAAAATGAAGTTAGAGACGTTGTGCTTAATGAACTTGTAATTTTCGTTACCCGCCAAATGCCCAATGTTCGCGTCGCTTCCGGTGACAAAATTGTCGATCGCAATGACGCGATGACCTTCCGCCAGCAACCGGTCAGTCAAGTGGGAGCCGAGAAAACCCGCTCCTCCCGTCACGACGGAAACCGGCTTCGAGCGAGCGACCATGGCTCGGTTTATCTACTGGGTCGGGCGGAAGTTTGCCAGCACTAAGTCAGCGAAGGGAAGAAATGACGATGGACGAATGTTCGAATAACGAAAGGGTAATCGGTGACAGGTTATGGTTTGTCATTCGAACTTTGTCATTCATCATTCTTCATTCGTCATTTTCCACGATGTCTATCTTTCCTTTCGAGCTAGGGTGTTGATTCGCTTTCAATGGGAAATCTGAAATCTTAAATCTGAATTCACATGCGTATTTTATCCGGCATTCAACCGAGCGGTGTCCTGCACATCGGCAATTATTTTGGGATGATCCAGCGCGCTATCGCGCTGCAAGCTGAAGGCGAAGCCTTTTATTTTATTGCAAATTATCATGCGCTGACCAGCCTGCAGAATCCGGAGGCACTGCGCGAAAACAGCCGACGGGTCGCGGTCGATTTTATCGCCTGCGGTTTTGATCCGGACCGCAGCGTCCTCTTTATGCAAAGCGACGTCCCGCGGGTAACCGAGCTTGCGTGGATTTTATCGACTGTGGCGCCGATGGGGCTGCTCGAGCGCGCCCATTCTTACAAAGACAAGCTCGCTCGTGGTATGGCGGCGTCGGTCGGCCTATTCAGTTATCCGGTTCTCATGGCGGCCGACATTTTGATTTACGACAGCGACGTCGTGCCTGTGGGCAAGGATCAAAAACAGCATATCGAGATCACACGCGATCTCGCCGTGAAAATGAACGAGACATTTGGCAACATCTTCAAGTTGCCCGAAGCCCGCATCCACCTCGCGACAGAAACCGTTCCCGGAATTGATGGTCTGAAAATGAGCAAGAGTTACGGCAACACCATCGACATCTTCAGCGAGCAAAAAGAAATGCGAAGAAAAGTCATGAGTATTGTAACTGACTCGAAACCGGTCGAAGCGCCCAAAGATCACGCCACATCGACCATCTTTCAGCTCTACTCGCTCGTCGCTTCGAAAAATGAGATCGCGGAGATGCGGGAAAGATTTCAAAAAGGCGGTACCGGCTACGGCGATTTCAAAAAGCAACTATTCGAAAAGCTTTGGGAATATTTTTCGCCCATGCGCAAACGCCGCGAAGAAATCCTGGCCGACAAGTTATATGTCGACAGCGTCCTCGTCCGCGGCGCCCGCCGCGCCAACGAAGTTGCCGAGGACGTTATGACGCGTGTGCGCGCCGCGGTAGGGTTGAATTAGCCGGGAAGGACGTGCTCTGTCGCATCCCTAATATTTGGGGCGACCGCGAGGTCGTCCCTCCCGCCGTTCCTGTCAATAACCGGCCGTCCAGCGCGTCGGCTAGAATCAACCAAACATTGCCATCACGTGCGGCCAGAAGATGATCACAGCAATGACAATGGAGGCGATCGCAGTGATTAAGACCGCGCCGGCCGCAACATCTTTGGCGTCGCGCACCAGCGGATGAAAGTTTGGCGACGCGGCGTCAGCTAAAAATTCGAAAGCCGTATTGAGCGCCTCCGCCGTCCAGACGATCGAGATGGCGAGAACAATCCAGCACCATTCGGAGCCTGATAGTTGAAAGATGAGCCCAGCGCCAATCACGACGAGCGTGGCCGCGACATGAATCCAGGCGTTATGCTGGCATCGGACCATCCGCAAGATGCCTGAAAGCGCATGACGGAGACTCCGGATGCGCCCGGTGAACTCAAACGGGCGACTCATTTCGCCCGTAAGTTATCTCACACATCGGCGTGGCCGCGAAATTGATTCATTGCGGTTCAGATGAATGCAAACACCCCTCAGCTCGCTCCTCTTCCTGAGCGAAAGGAAGGAGAGCGCTAAAATCTGCAACAGGTCTCAATTCTGGCTCGTCACCAGTTTCTGAAAATGTCGTTTCCTGCTTAGAGCGACCCGCGCCGTCGCGTCTCGTCGGTTCGCCAAGTTACTTATCTCGACGAGACCGGGGGCGTCCCTCCATTAGCCCCGTCTTTAAGCTCGGCAAAAATTAACCGGCCGGCGGTGGTTTGGAGTGCACTTGAGACAATCACAGTGGTCGTTTTGCCGAGTTGTGGCCGTGCATGATTGACCACAATCATGGTGCCATCGGCGAGATAGCCGACGGCTTGATGGTGCTCACGGCCTTCCTTGACCAGGCTTAATTCGATTTCGTCGCCAACAACTACCACGGGGCGCAAGGCGCGCACAAGATCATTGAGATTGAGCGCAGGAACCTGCTGGAGCCGCGCCACCTGGCAAAGCGCGTTGTCATTGGTCAATAGGCGCGCTTGCAAAACTTTCGCCGCCCGCACCAGCCGGGCATCTACTCCGACATCATGCTCATCGCCGGTGCTTTCGTGAATGGTTAATTCCACGTCAGGCGAGTTTTGAAGTTGATTGAGAATCTCGAGGCCGCGGCGGCCGCGTTCCCGCTTAATCGGATCGCGCGAATCCGCCAATGCTTGCAGTTCGCCCAGGACAAATCGCGGAACAATTAAAGAGCGGCTGAGGAAACCGGTAGCGCAGAGATCCGCGATTCGGCCATCGATGATGACGTTGGTGTCAAGAATAAGGGGTTCGTGTTGCGTCGTTTCACGCGTGAAACGGACATAGGGAATGATCAGCGAGAACTCATCGCGATTACTACGCATGGCCAGCATCATGCCGAGATAAGCAAACGTGGTGTAAACGATGAGGCGCGCTACCCATTGGGTTGTTTCGGGCTGGTAGTGGAGAATATCTGAAGCAAAGAGCAGGTTCGCGAAGAGCATTCCGAGCAAAAGGCCAAATGTCGCGGACGAAAACGCCCGCAGAGAAAATCCTTTGAGCAGCCGATCGATCAGAACAATCACCAAACCGAGAACAATTCCGAGAATGAGACCAGGCCAGGCGTTCCCCTCTAGTGCGGCAGAGACGCTGGCCCCGATGGTAGCGCAGAACGTCACAAACAGAACGCGGAGCAGATTAACTGTTAGTAATGGCGTCATTGACGGCCTCCGCTCTGGCGGTGCTGAATGTTTTGTTCGCGCGTCTTCACATCGATCTTCGCCGCACTATCGCGATAAAAGAGCACGCCGTGTGCTCGAAGATTACCAATAAGAGAGCGCAGATCATTGGCCAGTTCTTGGTTGGTTAAAAGCGCAGCCAGCAAACCTTTACCCTCGACCGCTTGCCGGAAAACTTGAGTCGCCGCCTGGACTGTCTTGCGTGCGTCGGCCACGACGAGCTGCATGTCGTCCGCATCCTTTCGAAAGGAGCCGAGGGCTGAGTCGGCTTTGTCAATCACGTCATCGAGCTTCTTGGAAGATTCCGCCAACGATGCCGTCGTTTCGCTAAGATGCTGCATGCTGGCCTGCCAATTCTGCATATTTCCCGAAGACAAAGCTTCCTGATTAAGGCGCGTCACCGTCGTGTTGATATTCTGCACGGTCGTGCGCAGGTCGGTCACAAGCTCACCGCCTTGCCGTGTCAGGTCATCGAGGCCCGTTTCGCGCGTGCCCTGGAGGTAGGCGTCCTTCGCCACATATGCTGTCGGCTGACCTGGCGGCAGAGTCACGTTTACAAAGCGGTCGCCCAGCAGGCCGGAACTCCCCACCGCAAATTTGCTGCCGGTCGGAATCTTCACGTAATCATAAATCTTCAGCGGCACATCCACACCATTGCCTTGCCGAACAAGTCGCGGGCCTCCCGAGACCTTTCCGATTTTCGCGCCCGCGAGCAAGACATCGGAGCCCTTCAACAACCCGCTTGCGTCAGTGAAGCGCACCGTAAGGCCGTAATAGGTCTTGAAACCCTCCCCCAGCCTTCCGAACTGCACCACTAACGCACCCAACATGGCCAATCCGACAAAGACAAAGGCGCCAACCTTGAATTCCAAACCTCGTTCGTGCCGATTCATCGCGGTCGGACTCTCAACCCGCAACCCTCAAGTCTCAACTATTTGCTCCTCTGAACGTCCGAGCAAAAAATCCTGCAGGATCGGGTCGCTTGTTTGCTGAAGCTCGGCGGGAGTTCCGCGAAAATAGATTCTGCCTTCGTGCAAATAGGCCACGTGATCGGCGACATGAAATGCGCTCTTCATATCATGTGTTACGACGATGCTCGTCACGCCAAAGCGCTCCTGCAATCGGCAAATCAGTCGATTAATGCTATCCGAAACAACCGGATCGAGACCGGAAGTTGGCTCGTCGTAGAGAACGCATTTGGGCTGGCGGATAATTGAGCGTGCCAGGCCGACACGCTTTTTCATTCCACCACTCAAGCTCTCCGGCATTTTGTCCTCCTGTCCTTCGAGTTCCACCACATCGAGCATCTCGCGAACTTTCTCCCGCAAGATTTTCGGATCGCGCTCTCCCGCTTCACGCAGTGGAAAAGCAATGTTTTCCGCCACTGTCATGGAATCAAAAAGTGCCGCGCCTTGAAACAAAATGCCGATTTTCTGCCGGATAGCACCCAGCTTGCGCTCGTTCAAACCGATGATGTTTTGACCTTCGATCCAAATCTCGCCGGCGTTCGGTTGCATCAATCCCACCAGGTGCTTGAGCAAAACACTTTTGCCGCCACCGCTCCGGCCGATGATGGCAAGCGTTTCACCGCGCGCAACGTCGAGATCAACGCCGCGCAAAATTTCCTGCTCACCGATACGCTTGGCCAAACCGCGCACAGCGATCATGGAAGAGTTGGCATCTGTAGAGGCCGCTGTCCGCAGCGGCGCATCTGGAGAGGCCGCGGACCCCGGCGGCAAAGAAGTCCGCTTGTTCAGAGTATTCATACCAGATCAATTAGGGAAATGTCACCTTGAAAGGGCCAATCATCGCTTCGCTTCACAAGATTCGCGCGGACTGGATTCTCCTTAACGTACTCCCACTTTTGCGAGTAACTCTCGTTACTCCGCAGAATGTGATCAAAAAAGCCAGGTTGCCAAGCGTTCCGCCCGGGAGAGATCGCCCGCTTTAATCCACGAACCCAGACACCGAGCCGGAACTCTAAACCACCGCAGACAAACAAATGTATGTGATTTGGCATGATAACGTAACGCCCGACTGCAACGTCGTGATCGGAGGCGTGCAGGCAATACCTTCGAGAGTTTTCGTGGACCTCCTTGTTCGCCAGTAAAGCCCGGCGGTGAAGCGTGCAGAAAGTAACGAAGTAGCGTGGCGAACTAACGAAGATCCGGCCCAACCGCGATGGTTTTCCTTTGATCACTCCTAGTTTGTTTGCCGCCGAGGACGACGGCCTCTACAGGATTTCCAACGTCTAACATCGAATCAAAGCACTCCGTCACTCCACATCCGACACTCCTTTTCTCAAATGCTCCGGGGAACAACGGCTCACTGATATCCCGCCGGGTAAATGATGTTGAGCAACATGGTTAGGAAAAAGTTACAGATCAGGACGGCGAGCGAGGCATTCACCACTGCTTCGGTTGTTGCGCGACCCACACCGACAGCGCCTTCGCGGGCGGTCAACCCTTTGTGACAACTAATGAATACAATCAGGATCCCAAAACAAAACGCTTTCGACAGGCCCATGATGATGTCGCGGTTCCGGGTCCAGCGGACCATGTTAGCCATATAATAGGTGCCATTAATCTCGAGCAGAAAAATGGCGATGAAATAGCCGGCTGCGATGCCGACAGCAATGCACTCGGCCACGAGTAAGGGCATCGATACCATCATGGCCAGCGCGCGCGGCACGACGAGATAATCGGTAGGATAAACGGCGAGAGCGCGCAACGCATCGATCTGCTCCGTTACTTTCATGGTTCCGATCTCGGCCGACATGGCCGCTCCGACGCGACCGGTCACCATCAACGCCGTCAGCACCGGGCCCAGCTCACGGCAGATCGCGACTGATACAACTGCGCCCACCGCCGAGCCCATTCCCAGTTTGTTAAACTGAAAAAACGTCTGCGCGGAAAAAACCGCGCCGGTAAATCCACCGGTAATCACGACGACCAGCTGCGAAAGTAATCCAATCTCGACGATCTGATTAAGAAATAACTTCCAACGCAGCTTGTGGGTGAAGATTGAGCGAAACGTATCGACAGCGAGGAGCACGACTTCGCCTAGATATTGAAAAAAAGCGAGGACTGTCCCTCCAAGCGCGTTAAATAATCGAACGATCATTCAGGCTCGTGATCAGTGATTTGTAATCGATGATTGGCAAGATGCGGCAAAGCGTTCTTTAATTCTTCACCGATCACCAATCGCGGTTCACTTTGCGAAAATGACGCCTGCGTTTGTTTACACACCGATTAGCTGCGTCTTCGTTTTCGGCCGAAGCTCAGGGGGAACCGCACCGATAAAGCGCGGATCGAGCTCAAGCTTGCGGAATATCGCGCGGATCTCGCGGAAGCTTATCGTCGGCTCCTCGAGCTCGAGATAAACCAGGTCGTGGTTGCTGTCGACTTTGTAACGTAAGCCAGCAATGGCCTCGAGCTGGTGATCCAACTCCAGGATTTTATTCAAGTCGCGCACACCCGCAGCGTAGACTTCCAATTCGATCATCGCCCAGAGTTTACGGACAAGCGAAAACGATGCAACGCTTTAACGCTGTGGCCCTTCAACTTTTCAACGCCGCACATCCAACGCCCAATGCTCAATGTTTGCACGCCGCCCGCAACGGAGTAGAAGTCGAATGGACAATGAAGTGCGCAGCCCACTCTCTCGTTGCGAGCAATGCTTTGCTGGCCGTCCTTCTTTTCTCCGGTTGCGAAACTATTCCGGCAGGAATCCAACAGGCAAGAATCGCCCAGGCGCAACGTATTGCGGCGGAACCACCCGGCGATTATTTCATCGGCCGCCGTTACTACAAGCCCGAATTCAAATTCTGGGGATACGTGCGCCGGCCGGGGCAACCTTGGACCATGGCAAAGCTCGTCCTGTTAAACGAGAAAGAGAAGCTCGCGCCCGACCGCCAGCAGTTGGCATTCGGCAATGACAACAATTACGAATACAAGCTCTATGGTTTCTTCAGCGGCCAAACCGTCTACGAGCCTGCCAGTAACGGTTTTTATCCTGAGTTCGTCCTAAAGAATTATGAGCTCATCTCGACAAACCCGCCGCCCATATTTAAGAGCCAGATGAGCGGCAGCGCTCAAGCGGCATTACCGCGCTTAATCATCGAGAAGCCGGAACAATAGACAAATTTAATGAAGAAGCACGAAGCGCGCAGCCCACACCCGCGCTTACGCGCTCGAAGTCGTTTGGTCATTCTGTCGCTCGACATGCCTAAGACTACCAACGCGCCGGCGAAAGATAACCTCGCGGAGGAATTTCTGCGTTATCTCTCGGTGGAGCGCAATGCATCAACGCGGACGCTGAAAGCATATCGGCAGGCGCTGACCGCTTTTCGCACTTCAAACAAAACACCCTGGAAGAAGTGCCAGACGGATCATTTTCGTGACTATTTATTTGGACTGATGAAGCGCGAACAAGCACGCGCATATATTCGCCTGCAATTTTCCGCCTTGCGCGCGTTTTACCGATTTCTGGCGAGTCGAAAACAATTAAAGCGTGACCCGATCCGCGAGCTACAACTGCCGAAGATTGACAAAAAACTTCCGCTCGTGCTGACGCGGCAACAAATCGATGACCTCCTCACTGCGCCCTTAAAAATCAAAAAAAGTCGTGCTGCGACCTCGTGGATGCCGCAGCGCGATGTCGCGATCATGGAACTTTTTTACAGCAGCGGTCTGCGCTTGAGCGAGCTGACAGCGCTCGACGTTGCTGATGTCGATCTTTACACGGAATCGGTGCGCGTCCTGGGGAAAGGCCGCAAAGAACGTGTGTGTCCAGTTGGTTTACCGGCGCTGGAAGCGATCTCCCGCTACCGCGCCGCGGCTAATGTGCATACCGGTCCGCTTTTCCTTAACAAATCTCGCCAGCGCATCTCTCCACGTTCGATTTGGCTGATTTTGAAGCGCTATTTGCGACACACATCGATTCCGATTTCAATAAGTCCGCATAAGCTGCGGCACAGTTTCGCCACGCACCTGCTCGATCGCGGCGCAGATCTGCGCAGCGTGCAGGCGCTGCTTGGACACGCCAGTCTGTCTACAACGCAGATCTACACGCACGTCACGGTCGAACGACTGAAAAAGGCTTACGCGGAAGCGCATCCGAGGGCGTGATGTAACTCACGCGTCTCGCCTGAAATCAGATTCACAGGCTGGAGGCCTATGTCACGTCAGCTCGCGCTTGCGGGCGCGCCGTGCGGCTCGGCCACACGGAACGCCAGTTTTCCTTCCACTGCGGAAACGTGAACTGTGTCCCCGGCCTTGACATTGCCTCGCAGCAATTCCTCGGCAAACGGATCCTCGAGATAGCGCTCAACCGCGCGTCGCATCGGGCGCGCACCATAGGTGGGATCGTAACCTTTCTCGATGAGGAACTCCTTCGCGCTTGTTTCCAGCTCGACATGAACTTCTTTGGCTTTGACGCGCTGCAGGACCTTCTCGACTTCGAGGTCCACGATCTTCATCAGGTCGGGCCTGGTTAACTGATGGAAAACGATAATGTCATCCAGGCGGTTGATAAACTCCGGCTTAAAAACTTTCTTCGCCTCCTCCAGCAACTTGTCCCGCATGGCATCATATTCATGCTCTCCCAGCGGCTTGACGGCGCCGAATCCCATGGTCGTCTGACGCTTCAGCGTCTCCGCTCCCACGTTAGAAGTCATGATGATGATCGTATTTCGGAAGTCGATTTTGCGGCCTAACGAGTCCGTAATTTTCCCATCTTCGAGAATTTGCAAAAGTAAATGCATCACATCCGGATGCGCTTTTTCAATCTCGTCGAAAAGAACAACCGAATAGGGCCGGCGCCGCACTGCTTCGGAAAGCTGACCGCCCTCCTCGTAACCGACGTATCCTGGAGGGGAACCGATCAAGCGCGACGCTGTAAACTTTTCCATGTACTCAGACATGTCGATCTGAATAAGCGCGTCCCGATCGCCAAACATGAACTCGGCCAGTTTCTGCGCCAGAAAGGTCTTTCCGACGCCGGTGGGACCGAGGAAAATGAACGAGCCGATCGGACGTCGCGGATCTTTCAAATCAGCGCGACTGCGGCGCAAAGCTTTGGAGATCGCGGTGACAGCTTCGTTCTGACCGATGATTTTGCCCTGGAGCTCTTCCTCCATCTTGAGGAGTTTTTCCGTCTCCTGCTGTTCCATGCGCTGGAGCGGAACCCCGGTGACTTTCGAAATGATATGCATCATGTCGTCACCCGTTACGATCACTTCCTTTTCCTCGCGCTCCTCGCGCCATTTATTCAAAATCGTGTCGAGCTTTTCTTTTGCCTGCTTCTCCTTGTCGCGCAGCGAAGCGGCCTTTTCGAAATCCTGCGCCTTAATTGCCGCTTCTTTTTCAATTCGTATCTCTTCGATTTCCTTCTCAATCTCTTTCACATCGGGGGGCCGTGTCATCGCATTGATACGCGCGCGCGCTCCCGCTTCGTCCATTACGTCGATCGCCTTATCCGGCAGAAAACGGCCGGTAATATAACGCTCCGAGAATTTCACCGCCGTCTCGAGCGCCTCGTCTGTAAGTTTGGCCTTGTGGTGCGCCTCGTATTTGGGACGCAATCCTTTCAAAATTTCGATCGCTTCATCGATCGTTGGCGCATCAACTTTTACAGTCTGGAATCGGCGTTCGAGCGCTGCGTCCTTTTCAATGTACTTGCGGTACTCGTTCATGGTGGTAGCGCCTACGCACTGCAATTCCCCGCGGCTTAGTGCCGGCTTGATGATGTTTGAAGCGTCCATCGCGCCTTCGGCCGAACCGGCACCCACGATCGTGTGCAATTCGTCAATAAAGAGGATGACATTTTTCGAACGGCGAATCTCATCCATCACCGCTTTGATACGCTCTTCGAACTGGCCCCGATATTTCGTTCCAGCGACCATGAGCGCGAGGTCGAGGGTGACCACTCGTTTCTCACGCAACAATTCGGGCACGTTGCCGTTGGCAATCTCCTGGGCCAGACCTTCGGCAATGGCGGTCTTTCCGACACCGGCCTCCCCAATCAAGACCGGGTTGTTTTTGGTCCGACGGCAAAGCACTTGAATGACGCGCTCGATTTCGTTTTTCCGTCCGATCACGGGATCGAGCTCGTTTTTCTTTGCCAGCTCAGTCAGATCACGACCAAAGGCGCGAAGCGCGGGAGTTTTAACATCCTTCTTCGAGGAGGGTTCGGCCCCTTCGGCTTCCGATTCCGGCGGGGTGAAATTCGGATCCAACTCTTTGAGAATTTCGTTTCGCGTCCGTTCTATGTCCACTTCGAGGCTCTTGAGCACGCGTGCCGCGACACCCTCGCCCTCGCGCAACAGCCCAAGCAAAATGTGTTCGGTGCCCACATATGAATGATTGAGCGCTTTGGCTTCCTTGCCTGCCAGCGCCAAAACCTTTTTCACCCGTGGCGTGTACGGAATGTTGCCGACCATTTTTGTTTCCGGACCGGAGCCGACTTGCTTTTCGACTTCCATGCGCACGGTCTCGAGATCGAGGCCCATCTTCTGCAAGACATTGACGGCGACACCCTGGCCCAGCTTGATCAATCCAAGCAGCAAGTGCTCGGTGCCAACATAGTTGTGATTAAAACGATCGGCTTCCTTGCGGGCCAGCGCCAGGACCTGTTGTGCGCGTGGAGTGAAATTATTCATTGTCCGATGGAGAGGCAGTAGCACCATTGCCCGACTCCCCCGCCAGTTTACTAATATCAGGTTTAGGAAAGACTTTCAAACGATCACGGATAATTCGCGCGCGCAGGTGGTCTCGTTCCTCCGCGTTGAGCTTCTGCTGAGAAGTTTTTTGCAAATGGGCCGGCTGTGTATCGATAAATAACTCATCGATCGGCAAACGGCGGTCTTCCGGAAATGCTCCAAGATCGACGCCGAGTTTTATGATCGACAATAAATTGAGCGCCTCCTTGGAGGTCATGGCATGCGCGTAAGTGAGCAGCCCATAGGCGCGACCGATCTGGTCCCAAAGCGTGTTCGATCTTTTCTGGATCAAAACCTGACGGGCATCATGTTCCTTCTCGATGATCGTTTCGATGACCTTGCTCAGACGGGCAATGATTTCATCTTCCTTTTCGCCCAAGGTCGTTTGATTGGAAATCTGAAATAGATTGCCCATGGCCTCGGTGCCTTCTCCGTAAAGCCCGCGCACGGCCAGACCGATTTTGCTTACTGCTTGAATGACTTGATTGATCAGTTCGCTTAGAACGAGACCGGGTAAATGCAACATCGCGGAAGCACGCATACCGGTGCCGACATTGGTCGGGCAGGCGGTAAGGTATCCGAGACGTTGATCGTAGGCGAATTCCAGTTTGCTTTCGAGCGCGCTATCGATCTTGTCCACGAGCTTGAAAGCCTGCTTCAACTGCAGGCCTGAACGGATCGATTGCATGCGCAGATGATCTTCTTCATTGATCATGATGCTGAGGGTTTGACGGCGGTTCATGACGATCGCGCTGCCCACGTTCTTGGCGGCATGTTCGCGACTAATCAGGTGACGCTCGACCAGCACCTGCTTCTCGAGCGCAGACAAGTCCTGAAGCACCTCCGAAAATGAGTCCTGCATTTCGGTGAGCTCTTCCACGCGCGGTTTGATTAACTCCAAAATTGCCGTGCGCTCCGCTTTTTTCGCCCAACCCGGGAAAGCGCGGTTGCGCAAATTGCGCGCTAATCGCACCCGGCTGCTGATCACGATTTGGTGGTGAGGGCCTTCGCCGCGCAGCCATTCTCCGCCAGTGGAGATGACGCTAGAGAATTTCACGGTGTTGGTGTGCCAGAGAGCTCATGTTCGAGCTGTTTGATTTGGTCCCGCAGGGAAGCGGCCGTTTCGTAGTTTTCTTCCGCAACAGCCTTTTCCAGGCTCTCGGTCAGCGTGCGCATCCGGTCGCTTAATTCCATTGCTCGATGCGCGCGTTCCGGCAATTTACCCACGTGCTCTGTGCCTTTGTGCATCGCTTTCAGCAATGTATTCAATCCTTCCGCAAAGGTTGTGTAGCAGGTGCTGCACCCGAGCCGGCCCGTCTTTTTAAAATCGGCCTGCGTGTAACCGCACACCGGACATTTTTGCGTGGTGGCGCCCTTTTCAATTTCCTCGGCCGCGCCAATGCCAAGCAATAAATCGGCCAAGGCAAAACCGGTAGGATCCTGCACGCCCTTTTCTTTGGAGCAGGCGTCGCACAAATTCACCTTCTGCATCTTGCCTTCCAGAATTTGCGTCAGGAAGACGGTTGCGTCGTTACATTTACAAACATCGCACAACATCTTCTGTATATATTAGACCTCTAAACAGAGAATAAATTCAACCGTCAAAGTTCGCTCAGCACCTCCCGCGCCGGATCGCCCGTTACGCAACTCGCTCGTAGATCGGTGTTCCGGTTTCACGCGTTATCTCGCGAAACCGCGCGATCATGCGGGTGCTGATCGGTCCCGGTTTTCCATCGCCAATGACCCGGCCATCGGCCTTGATCACCGGAATCACCTCCGCTGCCGTTCCCGTGAGGAAGCATTCGTCCGCGATGAAAACATCGTGGCGGGTAATATCGCCTTCGGAGATCTTGATCCCGAGCTCGGCCGCAATTTCAAAAACGACCGCGCGTGTGATTCCGCGCAGCGCGCCCGCCGCGATCGGCGGAGTAAAGATCTGACCATGCTTGATGACGAAGACATTATCGGCCGTGCATTCGGCGACATTTCCCTGGTCGTTCAACATCAGCGCTTCGTCCGCTCCTGCCAGATTCGCTTCGATCCTCGCCATAACATTGTTCAAGTAGTTCAACGATTTCACCGCGGGATTGAGCGCCGCTGGATTTGTCCGGCGCGTAGCGCAAGTCGCGACCGTCAATCCTTTGGCGTAGATTTCTGCTGGATAAAGCGCAATCGTCGCCACAATAATGATGACACTGGGATGCTTACATTGCGCGGGATTCAAACCAAGATTGCCCACCCCGCGAGTGACGAGCAGACGAATATAGCCATCCCGCAGATCGTTCTGCCGAATAGTCTCGAGCAATGCTGCCGTCATTTCCCGCACCGACATCGGAATTTCGAGACAAATCGAACGTGCCGAATCCCAAAGTCGCGCCAGATGCTCTTCTAACCGAAATACGCGCCCGTTGTAAAAACGAATGCCTTCAAAAATTCCATCGCCATAAAGCAAACCGTGATCGAAGACAGAGACTTTGGCATCCGCTTCTGAATAAAATTTACCGTCGATATAAATTTTCGATTCTTTTACCGCGGGCTTCGATGCATCCGAGCGCAGCTCGACCGCGGATTCAGCCGCCGCTTTTGCAACTCCCGCGCGTGTCTGTGGTTCATCTATCACCGTCCCGCCAGCATTAGAGGTTTTCATAATCGCGTGAAAAATCTCCGGTGTTTCACGCGCAATGCAAGTCGAGTGCGTTAAAACGTTGAAAAGTTAAAGGTTACACGCAAGGGAGGCGTCGCCTTTTTAACTTTTTAACCATCAACTTTTTAATCTTACTGCAACACTCCATCCGCAATATGCAGCTGTCTGTCTCCGCGCGAGGCGAGCCGCGTGTCATGCGTAACGACGAGCAACGTTTTGTTTCGCTCACGCGCCAGCTTCAACAAAAGATCGATGATGGCATCGCCCGTCTTTGAATCGAGATTGCCGGTCGGTTCGTCGGCGAAAATAATTTCCGGATCATTCGTTAAAGCGCGCGCAATCGCAACGCGTTGCTGTTCGCCTCCGGAAAGCTCCGCCGGCAAATGATGCATTCGCTCGGCTAAACCGACAGATTCCAAACTGTCGGCCGCTTTTTCCTTCGTTGGATCTCCTCCGATCATTCCGGGTAGTGAAACGTTTTCCAGAGCGGTCAGCTCCGGCAGAAGGAAATATCCCTGGAAGACAAAACCCATTTTCTGATTGCGCAAGCGCGCCTGCGCCGCCGAGCTGCCGTTGTAAAGTTGCCGTCCATCAAATTCCACCGTGCCGGATTCCGGACGCTCCAAACCAGCTAAAGTATAAAGCAACGTGGTTTTGCCCGCACCGGATGCGCCGCAAAGAAAGACCGCCTCACCCCGCGCGATTTCCATTGAAATGCCCCGCAACACGTCGATTCGCCGCGCACCAATTCGAAATGATCTGAAAAGATCGCGCGCGATAAGTTGCGGTTTAGTCTCCATTAAAATGGTTCTAATTATGCCTCGACGCGGAGGGTTGTAGCGGCGCTTGTGGCAAAGGTCGAAACTACAAAATTAGGCGCTTGGCACAAGCGCCGCTACAGCGCCGTTCTTTCAGCGAAGCCATCAACTGAGGTTGCCGACGCCCTCCCCAGGCACATCAAAAAGCCGCCGCGAGATTTAACTCACGCCGACTTTCACCATCACATCTTTTGTTACGACATTCCCAGCGAGTCGAGCGTCGGTTCATCAATGGCTGCGGTCGTATAAAGACCGTGGTCGCGTTGATAATCAGCGAGCGCGGCGCGTGTGAGGGGTCCGAGCAAGCCATCGACTTCGCCCTGGTAATAACCCTGCTCCTGCAGTGCGGACTGCACGTTGGCGATCACTTGGTCGGGCGGCAGGTTGTGGTAAGCGTAGATCGGCCCATCATAAGGATAGTAGGCGACCGCAGGGTCGTAACCCCAAGCCGGGTACCAGAAACCTGCATTCCAAAAATACCACCCCCCGCCGATTAGTATGATACGGGTGTGATGCGCCCTCCACCAACCCTGGTCGTGCCACTCCGGCCGGTAGCTCCTGAATACTGTGTATCTCGCACCGGTCCATCTTTCACTGCCTTCGATGCGCCTATTCTGTGTGAACTTTGCGCTCGCAATCTCCTGCTTCGGCCCGGTCTTTAGGTCGAAATGCTTGGCCTTGATCTTTGCGGCGTTCCTTTGCCCCGCCGGCAAGTTGGGGTTCTGGGTTTTCGACAAATGGCGCTGCGATTTCATCTGCGAGGCATTTGGGCCCTGGGAAGCGTTGTGCTGTCCGTGCTTCCCCGGCTTTACCACCTGCTGCTGTTGCGGGTGTGGCTTTTGCTCATCGTTCGCCGCGTGTTTTTTCTTATGCTGATCCGGCGGTTCCGCGAGCGCTATGCTCGCCAGCGCGACACAGCATCCTAAAGTTAAAAGTGACTTCATAAGATTTTGCCTCCTAAGTTGTTGGACACTTTACTCTCTAAACCTATTCAACCCAGTTGTTTCGCAAACGTTGCTCTCGTTTCCTCGTTGCCGCCTTATGTTTCGATCGTCAAGAAAGAGCCGCATGATGTTGCCATCATGCGGCTCAGCAAACTAACACTGGTTCGTTATACTAGTCCAAGCGACTCAAGCGTCGGCTCATCCACGGACGAAGTGATGGCCAGTCCATGGTCCGCTTGAAAGGCCGCAATGGCCTGCCGGGTCATTGGACCAAGAATGCCATCAACCGGGCCGGCGTAGTAACCATCACGCTGAAGCTGCTGCTGGACGTTTACGACAACCTGATCAGGCGTCAGATCGTTGTAGCCGTAGATCGGTCCGTCATAAGGATAAGAATATCCCGGATAATAACCCCACGCTGGGTACCAATAGCCGGCATTCCAGTAGTACGGAGCACCGAAGACAAAGGTGATACGCGGATAATGGTTTACCCACCAACCGCGATCATGCCATTCCCTGTGATAGTTACGGAATGCAGCATATCTCTGCCCGCTGAAGTTACGCCAATTGTTGTTTATTGTTACGTTCCGTACCCGGTTGACCGTGAGGTTTCTTTCACGGTTTACGCTGAGATTTCGTTCGCGATTGATCGCGATATTTCTGTCGCGATTAACCCGAGAGTTTCTCTCACGATTGACGCTGAGATCGGTCCGGGCGCGCATTTTATCACTGTTGCGCAGGTTCTGGTCCCGGAACGTACGGCCACGGCTGTTCCGCAGGTTGCTTTCGCGAACTACCGCGTTCGAAGTCGTTTGTGGCGTCACGTGCGTTCGTTGGTGAAACCGCTGGTTCGTGACGTTACGCTGACCTCTCGCCTGGTTTGAGCGGCTGACTGTCGGACGAGCGGTCGTCGCCGTCCCCTTCTGGGCGGTCTGAGCCTTACGGGACTTCCCCCTGGTCGTATTTCGTTCGTCGTTATTTGTCGCTCCTTGCGCCGTAAGCGCCAGGGCAACACTTCCAATGCATATTGAATATAGAATTCGTTTCATAGTTTTTCCCTTAATTGTCCGTCATTAGGTTAGACAGATTAGGGATGACAATTATTCAACGTCCTTAACTATTGCTGTGGAAGACGCTTAAAGACGATCCGTGGCGCGGCGATGCTTTGCCCTACCGTTGGAACCACACGCCCGTCCGCCTGGCCCTTGAGGAAGGGAAGGCGCAAGAGCATGAATTTGTTAGTGAGCCTGTCCCAAATATCACGCCGCCAAGAGCCTGGCACCCTTTATTACAAACTCCGCTGTTGCCGCACCGCCTCGAAAAGCACGATTCCCACAGCAGTAGCGAGATTCAGGCTCCGCGTCCCATGCATCGGAATGGTAAGGCAATTCTTGATGTTGGCCGCGAGTAATTTTTCCGGCAGCCCCTTTGTCTCGCGGCCGAAAACGAGAAAGTCGCCCTCTTTAAATTCCACATCGTAATAAGCGCGATTCGTCTTCGTGGTGAGAAAAAAATAGCGCGCGTCTGGAAGTTGAGAGCGTTGGAGCTCCTCGAAGGATTCCCAGGTTCGCACATCGACCTCTTCCCAATAGTCAAGTCCGGCCCGCTTTAATTGCCGATCGTCCAGAGTAAAGCCAAAGGGCTTGATCAAATGCAGGGTTGATTGCGTGGCGAGGCAGAGTCGCCCGACGTTTCCGGTATTTGGGGGAATTTCCGGCTCAACCAGAACAACGTTAAACATGCTGTAGCGGCGCTCTGAGCGGCCGCGCTTTCCAGAAAGCCATTCGAGCGACGGTGATAGACCGCCGCTACAATTTTAGACGCCGAGTTTTGTCGCGATGAACTTCTCTAGCTTGACGATGTCGGCGGTAAATTTGCGGATGCCGTCCGACAACTTCTCTGTGGCCATTTGGTTTTCGTTCAAAAGCCAGCGGAATTTTTTCTCGCCAAGCTCAAGACGCTGGATATTGGCCTTCTTGGCCTCGTCGGGGTCCAGTTTGCGTTCGACCGGCTCGTACGACTCGGAAAGCTGCTTCATTAACTCGGGGCTGATAGTAAGCGCATCGCACCCGACCAACTCAAGAATCTCCCCGACGTTGCGGAAGCTCGCGCCCATGACTTCAGTCTTGTAGTCAAACTTCTTATAATAGGTGTAGATTTCCTTGACGGATTGCACGCCCGGATCTTCCGCACCGACATAATCGCGTTTGTTCGCCGCCTTGTACCAATCGTAGATCCGGCCGACAAATGGCGAGATCAGTTGCACCTTGGCTTCGGCGCAGCGCACCGCCTGCGGTAGGGAAAACATGAGTGTGAGATTACACTTGATCCCTTCTTTTTGAAGTTGCTCGGCCGCGTTGATTCCTTCCCAAGTGGACGCGATTTTAATCAGGACACGCTCGCGCGGGATTTTGCGCTCCTGATAAAGCTTAATTAGTTGCCGTGCTTTGTTGATCGAGCCTTCGGTATCAAAGGAGTAGCGCGCGTCGGTTTCGGTGGAGACGCGTCCCGGGACGATTTTTAGAATTTCACATCCAAATTTCACCAGCAAATGCTCGATAATATCCTCGATCTGGGCCGCGCCGGTTAGTCCCGAATTCTTCCGCTCCTCCAGAACTTCTTCGAGCAGATGATTGTATTTCTCCTTCTGGGTCGCCGCGTAGATCAGGCTTGGATTAGTGGTTGCGTCTTCCGGCTTGAACTCCTTGATGGATTCAAAGTCGCCCGTGTCCGCGACAACTTTTGTGAACTTCTTGATCTGCTCAAGTTGGTTCAATTTGGTTACAGCTTTCTTTTCTTCAGCGACAACAGTGCTCATGGTCTCACTCTTTCCGGTTGATCAATCGCGAGCCTTGATGGCCCGTGTCTTGTAACGTAAGCCTCGGCCAGAGGATGGACAAACAGAAAAGCGCTAAGAATTAGAAGCCGGCCATCTTGGCCGCCGTCTTTGGCGGCGAAGATCTAACTTTAAGTCGGGCAGAGCTTGTCGATGTTGCTCAACTCATCGTCGGAAAACTTTAGATTCTCCAGTGCCTTTACGTTTTCCTCAATCTGCTCGACCTGGGACGCACCAATAAGCACGCTGGTAATTTCCGGGCGGCGCATTAGCCATGCGATGGCCATCTGCGGCAAGGTTTGTCCGCGCGCTTTCGCTATTTCGTTGAGCTTCCCCACCCTTTCGTTCACGGCCGGCCCAACAATCGCCCGTTGTTCCGGGGTCCACATCTTTGTGGCGCGCGACTCTTCCGGAATGCCATTAAGATATTTCTCACTGAGCAATCCCTGAGACAGCGGCGAAAAGGCCACCACGCCGGCGCCAATCTGATGCGCGGAAGAAAGTAGTTCGGATTCAATCCGCCGATTGAGCAAACTATAGCTTGATTGTTCGACAATGATGGGGGCGAGCCGCAGTTTACTCGTCAAAGCAACAGCTTCCTCCAATGTTTTAGCGGAGTAGTTGCTCAAACCAACGTAAAGCGCCTTGCCGGCGCGAACTATTTGATCGAGCGCGCGAAGGGTTTCTTCCAATGGCGTCTCTCTGTCCATGCAATGGGCATAAAAAATATCGACATAATCCAGGCCGAGTCTTCGCAGCGATTGGTCGATGCTGGCGAGAAAAGATTTTCGCGAACAGCCCTGACCGTACGGGCCGGGCCACATAACAAACCCTGCTTTGGTCGAAACGATTAGTTCATCGCGCGGCATCTCGTTCAATATCCGGCCAACGACAGTTTCCGCCTGGCCTGGCGGCCGGCCGTAGTTATTCGCAAGATCGAAATGTGTGATTCCCAGGTTGAAGGCGGCGAAGATGCACTCGCGCGCCACTTCGGGGCCGCGATATCCGCCGAAAGTCTCCCACGCACCCAATGAGATGGCCGGAAGCTTTAAGCCCGATAGACCGCATGGGCGGTAAGACATGCGATGATATCGGTCCGGGTCGGCCAAAAATTGCCGAGTACTCAATTGGACCCGCCGGACAGGACGGAATACGGCGGGCTTTCTGCCTTCTGGCACAGCTTAAGCAGACACGGTCGGACGCGCTGCCATTGAACGTTTCGATCCAAGCGCGTGACGGACGAAATTGTTTCCAATCTCCCACATAGGCCCCGGGAATTTTCGGCACTCGGTCAGGACGTCGTCGAGCGCATTTACGAACATATCGACCTCGCGCTCGCCGATGATGAGCGGGGGCAGAATCTTCAAGACGTCCATGGCGTGTCCGGCCACCTGCGTAAGAATGCGGTGTTTGCTCAGCATTTGCGTCACGATCATCTGGGCAAAGAGGACCTTGTCGATCTTATGCAAGAATTTCCACGCCATCTTGAGTTTAAATTCCTGCGGCTCGTGAAATTCGATCCCGATCATCAGTCCTTTCCCGCGCACTTCTTTAATGAACGAATGCTTCGCTTTCAGACCGTTGATCTTCTCGCTTAGCAGCGCGCCCATCCTTGCTGCGTTCTCAATTAACCCTTCAGAATCGATCACCTCAAGCACGGCCAGGCCGCACGCCATAGCCAGATTGTTGCGACCGAACGTGGTTGAATGCACAACACAACGGTCCATCCGGCTGAAAGTTTTTTGATAAATGTCGCGCCGGGTGACAATCGCCCCGCACGGCACGTAACCGCCACTCAGTGTTTTGGCCAACGCGACGATATCAGGCTCGAGATTCCAATGTTGGAACCCAAACATTTTTCCCGTGCGGCCAACTCCGGTCTGCACTTCATCGGAAATGAGTAACGTTCCATATTTGTGGCAAAGCTCTTGCGCGCGCACAAAAAAATCAGTCGCGGAAGTTTTGCATCCTTTGCCTTGCACAGTCTCAATCACAAATGCGGCCACGTCGCGCGAACGCAATTCGCGCTCCATCGCCTCCACGTCATCCATCGGAACACGGGCGTCGAATCCCTCCATCAGGGGGCCGAAACCTTCCGTGAAACTTTCACAGCCCATCAGGGAAAGCGACCCGAGGCTTAGTCCATGGAACGCGCTCTCTAGTGAAATCACACGTTTTCGTCCCGTGGCGGCCCGGGCAAATTTTAACGACCCTTCAATCGCTTCGGTGCCCGAGTTGCAAAAGAAAACCGCATCGAGATGTGGTGGGGTCCGTTTCGTCAACGCCTCCGCCAACAGACCGCTCAGCAATGAGCAATCCATCTGCACCATGTTCGGCAAATCGAGATCGAGCACATCCCGGATGGCCTGTTTCACCACCGGATGATTGCGTCCGATATTGAAGACGCTGTAGCCGCTCAAGAAATCGAGGTAAGCAGCGTTATCCATGTCATAGAGATAAGCGCCCTCGGCCCGCGCATAGACTTTGTCGAAACCGATCACGCGCTGGGCCGCCACGAGCGTGCGGTTGATGTGCTTCTCGTGCAGCTGGTAATTCTCTCCCAGCCGCGCAGCCACGATCTCTTTCAGGTCAAAAGCCATTCTCGCAATGGTCTGCGATTTGGCAGGGAAAAGCAAACGGCGCCGGCGCTCAAATCCACCTCGTGATTCACGGGCGCCAATCGCGATACGCTTCGTGCGCGCCCATCTGCAAGTTCGTCTTTCCTGGCGAATGTAGTTCTAATTGCGTAGCGAGCCATTGAAACCATTCAAAAGTCTTCTGCGAACCACCGCGCCGGCGTTCCTCTTCAATGTAGGGCCGCAATTTGCGCCAGGCGAGACGAACGGTACCGCCAACAAGATCCGCAACGACATGCAGAGGGACAACGCGCGCATAAACAGAATAGCCGAGCCCCTCCAGCGTCACGCCTACCGCATGCGCCGCATCCAGCACCCGCGCGTCCGCTTCGATAGCCGACGCGCTCGAACCGTCCGGAATGCTCTGGACCACCATCATCGACTTCATCCACTCACGAGTGAGAATCGTTTGAACGGCCGTCAAGGCCGCGCGTTCTTGCCGCGCACGTCGCGATCGCTGTGCTTCGACCAAGCCGAAGCCAACGCCCGTAATCACCGTGAGCGCGGTAGCCACATTCGCTATCGTCGCGAGATCCATTCTCCCTATTGATATTGAAATCGGCCGCAGCGTTCGAGCGGAAACGCACGAAACAAAAAGCCGCAGGATTCACGCGAATCCTGCGGCTTGAAAATTAATGTGGCAGGGCTCAATGCCCCGATTGCCACCTATTAATCTTCAACAATTACGCGCTCAACCGTGCGCTTCTCGGTCGGGCCAGTGTAATACACTCGCACCTTCTGGCCGGCCCGCAGCGGGGCCGTCACGATCTTGCCCGCACCATCGACGACGCGAGCGGCCGTGCCCAGCGCGAAGCTCACCGGACCTTCTGGGCTTTTAACCACGATCGTCTTCCCCGGTTCATAGGTTGTCACCGTGCCCGACGAATAGGTCGTGGTCGTTTCCGTTGTAGCGGCTGGTTGTGTAGTTGTGGTTTGTTCTGTCGTCGTTGTGCTTGTCTGCGCAAACGCCAATGGCGCAGCTAACGCACAAGCGACTGTAATGATTGTCTTTTTCATTTGATTACCTCCTTGGTTTTGTGCCCAAATTTGACAGGGCACTCGGTGAGCGGCTTTCCAGCGTACCGCTCGTTCTTACTTAGACTTCTTCTGTGATCGGTATATTCGAACCAATTTTGTGATTTTTCCCATGGTAAACCATTATCGGTGCCTTGGATCTGATCTAATCCCACATATGAGCGAATCCTCTACCTGTTCGCCGCTTATGTGCAGCTGTGGCATCATTTTAGTTTTATCACGCTTGCTTTCATGCGCACACAAGCGGTGCATGCGCTGCTTCCAACAAGGAACGGCGTTCTCCAGAGCGCCGATTCTTAGCCGGCGGTTAAAAACCGCCGCTCCTTGGATTTTCCCTGCCATTTGAGAACGCCATCCTTTCAGTTAGCATCATGCACAATGGCCGCGCCAAAATCGAACAGCGACCCTCCCGTCACTCCTGATCTCGTGGCCAAACATGGCCTGACGCCGGAAGAATTCGAGCGCATCAAAAAAATTCTCGGCCGCGAACCCAATTTCACTGAGCTAGGAATTTTCTCCGTGATGTGGAGCGAACACTGCTCCTACAAAAATTCGCGTAAAGAGCTCAAAAAATTTCCGACCGCCGGGCCGAACATCCTGGTCCGAGCGGGCGAAGAAAACGCCGGCGTTGTCGATATTGGTGATGGCTGGGCCATCGCATTCAAAATCGAAAGTCACAACCATCCGAGTGCGATCGAGCCGTTCCAGGGTGCGGCCACAGGTGTCGGCGGAATCATCCGCGATATCTTCACCATGGGCGCGCGTCCGGAATTTTGTCTCGACTCGCTGCGCTTTGGGCCGATTACCCAAAACCCAAAATCCAAAATTGAAGATTCAAAATTGGCGGCGAACCGTCGGCTCTTTACCGGCGTCGTTTCCGGCATTGCGCACTACGGAAATTGCATAGGCGTTCCGACCATCGGCGGTGAAATTTATTTCGACGAAAGTTTCGAGGGCAATCCCCTCGTCAACGTTTTTTGTCTTGGTGTGCTCCGTCACGAGCAACTCGCGCGCGGGGCCGCGCGCGGTGTGGGCAATCCCGTTTTCTACGTGGGTGCGGAAACCGGACGTGACGGTCTTGCCGGCGCTGCTTTTGCTTCGCGTGAACTGACCGAAGAATCGCGCGAGGACCGGCCCGCCGTCCAAGTGGGTGATCCCTTCAAAGAGAAGCTTTTACTTGAGGCCTGCCTGGAGCTTCTCGCGCGCGATGCCGTCGCCGGAATTCAAGACATGGGGGCCGCCGGACTCACATGTTCAACCTGCGAAACCGCCAGCCGCGGTGGAAGCGGCGTTGAAATCGATCTTTCCAAAGTACCAAAACGCGAGCCCGGCATGACTCCGTACGAAACTTTGCTGAGCGAATCACAGGAAAGAATGCTCATCATCGCGAAACGTGGATGCGAGGATGTCGTGCGCGAGATCTTCGAGAAATGGGACGTGCCGTGCGCGGAGATCGGTCGCGTCACTGATGACGGCATGATGCGCGTACGCAATAACGGCACCGTCGTTGCCGAAATTCCGGCAAAACCGTTGGCCGAGGAAGCGCCGCTCTATTCGCGCGAAGCCAAAGCGCCTTCTTCCGTAGGGGCGGTCTCCGGCCCTCACATAAATGATCTGCCCAAAATCGACAACCACGAAGGGCTGCGGCAATTGCTGCGCGATCCGAACATCGCGTCGAAGAATTGGGTCTATCGCCAGTATGATCATACCGTCCGCACAGGCACAGTGGTGAAGCCGGGATCGGACGCAGCCGTATTTTTTGTTCGGTACGCGAACAAGATTTTGGCGGCGACGACCGATTGCAATTCGCTTTATTGCGCGCTCGATCCGCGTGAAGGCGGCAAAATCGCGGTAGCAGAAGCCGCTCGGAATCTCACCTGCTCCGGTGCGAAGCCGCTCGCCATTACGGACAACTTGAACTTCGGTAACCCGTACAAAGCAGAGAACTTTTGGCAATTGCGCGAGGCCGTTGAAGGCATTTCCGAAGCTTGCCGCGCGTTCGGGACGCCTGTGACCGGCGGCAATGTCTCTCTATACAATGAGAGCCCAGCGGGAGTCGTCGATCCAACACCAACAGTTGCCATGGTGGGCTTGATCGACAACGAGCGGCATATCACCACGCAATGGTTCAAGATGGCCGGCGACTGCATCATCCTCGTCGGCGACATTGGCAACGAACTTGGCGGCTCGCATTTTCTAAAGGTTTGCCATGGTCGAAAAGAAGGTCCTCCTCCGCGGATCGATCTTGACCGCGAAATCAAGGTCCAGAGCGCGGTTCGAGACCTCATTGGCGAAGGCCTGGTCAAAAGCGCGCACGATTGCAGTGAAGGCGGGCTTGCCATCGCTCTGGCTGAATCCTGCTTTAATCCGACCGGTCTGTACGGCGCGGAGGTAGATCTTGGGAACGGTAGCCGCGGCCCTGCGGGGCGCGTTGACACCGGCCGCAGGCCCGTGGCCACAACTGCAGAGGAGATCCTGTTCAATGAATCGCAATCACGCATCGTGATCTCGGTCGCGGCTGAGAATCTCGATAAAACGATCTCGAGGTTGCGTGAACGCGGAGTTTCTCATTTGCATTTGGGTGAGGTCACGGGCGACGAACTGCGCATCAGCGCGAATAACGAGACTTTTCGCTGGCCAGTAGTCGATATTTACGATGATTGGTGGAACGCAATCCGGCGCGCGGTGGAGAGTGATACAACGGAACGAATCCCGAGTTTGTGAGGTCAAAGACTGATTGAACGCTGGCTCATTTGATGGTTTATTAAGTGTGATCTCTCCAGACACGAGCGATATTGACCAACTGCCCGATTCGGCCGCGTTTCCGCAGCACGAATGTGGGCTTTTTGGCGTATTTGGCCATCCCAACGCAGCGGTGCTCACCTACTACGGCCTCTTTGCATTACAACATCGCGGCCAGGAAAGCGCGGGCATTGTCACGAGCAACGGGCCAGGCAGCACGTTTCACCTGCACAAGAACATGGGGTTGGTGTCGCAAGTCTTTGGGCAGGAGGAACTGGCAAAGCTAAAGGGCACGCGCGCCATTGGGCACACCCGTTACTCCACAACCGGTTCCAGCACGCCCAAAAATGCGCAGCCCTTCGTGGTCGATTGTGTGCGCGGCCAAATGGCGATCGCGCATAACGGCAATTTGATCAATGCCGACGTTCTTCGCGACGAGCTCGAGCACAAGGGTTCTATTTTTCAAACCACCGCTGATAGCGAGATCATTCTTCATCTGCTCGCTCAACCCTCCGAAAACGGTGGCAACGTCTTGAGTGCGTTGCGTCGAATTGAAGGCGCCTTTTCTCTCCTGATCATGAGCGAGCGGGAACTGATCGCGGTGCGCGACCCCTTCGGTTGGCGGCCGCTTTCGCTCGGCAAACTCGACGACGCCTATGTCCTGGCTTCGGAGACGTGCGCATTCGATCTCATTCATGCCGAGTTCATCCGTGAGATCGAACCAGGTGAAGTGTTGATCATCGATGAAAACGGCTTGCGCTCGGAGCGACCTTTTCCAGATCAGCAGCCGGCGTTTTGCATGTTCGAGTATGTCTATTTTGCACGACCCGATAGCATTATCGGCGGTGTTAACGTCGCAAAAGTGCGCACCGAAATGGGACGCGAACTCGCTCGAAAATTTCCAGTCGACGCCGACATTGTTGTGCCCGTCCCTGACTCTGGAACTTACGCTGCGCTCGGTTTCGCCCAGGAGCTGGGCATTCCCTACGAGCACGCTTTTGTCCGCAATCACTACATCGGCCGGACATTCTTGCAGCCCAGCCAGCTCATTCGCGACTTCGATGTGCGCGTGAAATTGAATCTGATTAAAGAAGTCGTGGCGGGAAAACGCGTCGTCGTGGTGGATGATTCGATCGTGCGAGGCACCACCTCTCGTGCCCGCGTGGTGAATTTGCGGGAAGCGGGCGCGAAAGAAGTTCACATGCGCGTCAGCTGTCCGCCGCATCGTTTCGCTTGCCATTACGGGATCGACTTCCCGGATCCCGAAAAGCTCATCGCCAATCAGATGACCATGGATGATATCTGCAAATATTTAAATGTGGACAGTCTCGGTTATCTCGATGTCGAAGGAATGGTGCGCGCGACCGGTCGAAAGATGAATGAGTTTTGCCTGGCTTGTTTCACCGGCAATTATCCCCTGCCGGTCGATCCCGCGCTCGACAAATTCATCATGGAAAAGCGCGAACAACGGGCGAAAAGGCTCGCGGCCGAGGAAACTCATCCGACGTTGTTCGCGGATCTAAAGTGAATTGGAGTGACGAAGCACTAATGACAAATGACGAAGGAATGACGAAGCCCAAGCCACAGCTCGCGCATTGATGTTCTCGTCATTCGTGCTTCGGTCTTGTTTCGCCATTCGACATTCGGATTTCGTCATTTCCCCCGCAGACCTTATCTCGCGATAATCTGCAAACATTCGGTGAAATCGGTGGAGACAAAAACAGGCCTATGCGTCTGCGGGCGTAGATGTCGACCTCGGCAATCGACTAAAGCGTCAGATCCAGCAGCTCGTTAGGCAAACGCATGGGCCGGACGTGCTTTGAAAAGGCGGCATAGATTAGAGTCGAATCTCGACACGTCATTCACGCATTGGATGTCAAAATTCTTGACATTGGTAGGCCAACTTCACAAGGATCCCCCTTGATCCGAAGGCGCCAAGCCGTTCCGGCGTAAGACACAGCAGCGGGTCGACCGCTGAAATGACTTTCTCCTTCGACTCGGAGGAACCCGTCTATGAAGATACGATCAATTATTTCTGGCGTGGCTGTGTCTGCTGCGCTCTATGCAAGCGCCCAATCGCCGACGCGCAGATCTTTGTCACCAACCTGGGCGACGTCAGCGCCCTGGACGGCACCGTTGGTAAATATAGTACGTCAGGGGCGGCACTAAACGCCCCCCTCATCCCCGGGCTGTTCCAACCTAAAGGAATTGCAGTGTCCGGAGACAAGCTCTTTGTTAGCAGTCCAGGCAGCAACGCGATTGCCGAATACACGACCTCAGGAGTGTTAGTGAACCCCTCGGTGATCTCGGGGCTGAATGCGCCGCAAGCACTCGCTGTGTCAGGTACAGATTTATTTGTTGTGACCGACAGTCTCACAAGCGATTCGGACAGTGTGGTTGGCAAATACACAACTTCGGGGGCAACCGTGAACGCTGCGTTTTTAGATAATAGTCTGGGGGAGGTACTAGACGTCGAAGTATCCGGAGACAGAGTGTTTGTCGCCCGTTCCAACCAGGGCGCGATTGGCGAATAGACGACTTCGGGAACGACGGTGAACGCCGCGCTGATCTCGGGGCTGAGTTTTCCAGCAGGCATAGCCATCTCTGGAGATAAACTGTTTGTCACAAACTTCGAGACCGGCACGATTGGCGAATACACCACGTCGGGGGCGACGGTGAACCCGGCGCTGATTACGGGATTAATTAGACCGATCGGCATTGCGGTGTCAGGAGACAAGCTGTTTGTCGTGAACAATGGCAACTTCTTCGAGGATATCCCCGGCACGATTGGCGAATACACCACTTCTGGAGTGACGGTGAACGCCGCGTTGATCTCGTCAGGGTTGAATGACCCGTCTGCTATAGACGTTGCTTCCCCATCGGTTCCCGACGGGTCTTCGACTTGGATGCTGCTGTTACTCGGCCTGGCGGCTATGTTCGGCCTTAAGCCTCTGCTACGAAGGCCGGCCCGACATCGATCATTTTCGATTCCAATCGACTGGACCCGCGCTGGATGGATGATCGGGGATCAGGTGTCCGGAAAATAGTGAGAGATGTCTCCACCCATTCGACTTCGCCCAGGGCAAGACTTTCGGTCGACATGAAATAGGTAGCGGCGATTGACCTCAATCGCCATGGCGGTTCGGTGAACCGCCGCTACCTTCTGCAGATGGCAAACAAACAGAAGAAAGCCTACGCGCGCGCGGGCGTTGATGTCGATCTCGGGAATCGACTAAAACGCCAGATCCAGCGGCTCGTTAGGAAAACCCATGGGCCGCAGGTTCTCGGGAGAATTGGCGGATTCGGCGGATTGTTCCGGGCGGATTTTCGCAGCCTGCGCGATCCAGTTCTGGTCGCGAGCATTGATAGCGTAGGGACCAAAGTGAAAATCGCGTTCGCCATGAATAGGCACGACACTGTCGGGGCCGACCTGGTGAATCATTGCGTTAACGACATCGCCGTGTTAGGCGCGAGACCGCTTTTTTTCCTGGACTACATCGGAGCCGAAAGGCTTCTGCCGCACGTATTCACACAGTTGCTGCGAGGCTTTTCGCGCGCGTGTCGTGCGGCCGGCTGTGCGCTGATCGGCGGCGAAACTGCGCAGCTGGCAGAAATGTATCATAAAGGCGAATACGACCTCGCCGGTTGTATCGTTGGCGTGGTTAATCGCGCGAGCATCATCGACGGCCGCAAAATCAGGTCTGGTGACGCGATCCTCGGGCTTGCTTCAAATGGCCTTCACACAAATGGCTACTCGCTCGCACGGAAAATTTTATTCGAGAAAATGCGATTGAACGTTCAATCGCGGCTTCCAGGATTAGGCACGACCGTGGGCCAGGAACTTCTGCGAGTACACAAGAACTACCAGCCATTGCTGGCGAAAGTGCCGGCGGGAATGATCAAAGGAATTGCCCACATCACTGGTGGTGGTTTGATCGATAATTTGCCGCGAATCCTCCCAAAAAACCGCGACGCGATCATTGAAACGAGGACCTGGCGGGTGCCGCGCATCTTCCAGATCTTGCAGGAAAACGGAGACGTTGATTCCAGAGAGATGTATCAAGTGTTCAACATGGGTATTGGTATGGTGGTGATCGTTTCCGAGCGCGACGTCAATCGCGCAGTGGCGATCTTGAAAGCAAAACGAATCGGACACATCCAGCGCGGGACGGGCAAAACACGGTTAATCTTTTAGGTAGGGGCGATTGACCCAATCGCCCTGGCGGTTCGGCCTCCGGCTCGATAGAGCCAACGGCTCGGAGAGTGAATCGCCGCTACCAAGCCCATTATTTAGGGTCGCGACAGAGCGCGTCCCTCCCATCCGCGTAATCCGCGGTTAACAAAATGTTTGGCGTTGCTCGCGGCATTCAGCTTCGCCATTGTCTAGAAGACGATGGAAAAACGACGCCTCGGCAAAACCGACATGGACGTGACCGTCCTAGGTTTTGGCGGTGCGGAGATTGGGTATCAGAAAGCGTCTGAGGAGCAAGTCGCAGAGTTGTTGCACAATGCGCTTGATATCGGGCTGAACGTTATCGACACAGCTGAATGCTATCACAACAGCGAGGAAATGATCGGCCAAGCAGTGAGCAATCGGCGGAACGAATTCTATCTCTTCACCAAATGCGGCCATCCCCGTGGACCGGAGAGTGCTGCTAACTGGTCGCTCGATTCGATTTTGCAAAGCATTGAGCGCAGCCTGCAACGGCTGAAAACCGATCGAGTTGATATTGTTCATCTACACAGCTGCTCGGAATCGGAGTTGCGTAAAGGCGAAGTCATCACCGCACTGCAAACGGCGCGAGAACGCGGTTACACGCGCTACATTGGTTACAGTGGAGATAGCCAGGCGGCGCATTACGCGGTGGAGTGCGGCGCGTTCGATACGCTGCAAACTTCAATCAATATTGCCGATCAGGAAGCGATTGATCTGACGATCCCTCTCGCCCGCGACAAGCAAATGGGCATCATCGCCAAACGCCCAATCGCCAATGCTGCCTGGAAGACGGGCCACAAGCCCATCGATTCTTATCATCACGAATATTACGAGCGGCTGCGAAAATTGAACTACGATTTTCTCCGTAACTTCGACGATCTCGAAAAAACCGTTTCCATCGCATTGCGCTTTACTTTGAGCGTGCCTGGAGTGCACACCGCAATTATCGGGACAGCTAAACCGGAACGTTTACCGGAAAACGCGAAATTGCTGGAGACAGGCCCGTTGCCCGAAGAAGAGTATCAAGCGATTCGCAATCGCTGGGAAGAAATCGCGCCGCGGATTTGGATCGGAAAAATATGAAACAACGTAAGCTCGGTCGCGGTGGCCCTATTGTTTCGGCCATCGGGCTCGGTTGCATGGGCATGTCCGATTTTTATGGCGGCCGCGATGACGACGAATCGCTCGCCACCATTCACCGCGCGCTTGAGCTGGGCATCACCTTTTTCGATACCGCGGACGTGTACGGTCCGTACACAAACGAAGAACTACTTGGGCGGGCGCTCAAAGGCCATCGCGAGGAGGTTATTATCGCGACCAAGTTCGGAATCTTGCGCGATCCAGAAAAAGCGGAGTTCCGCGGAATCAGCGGCAAACCCGATTATGTGCGCAAGTCCTGCGAAGGAAGTCTGCGCCGGCTTAATGTTGAATGCATCGATCTCTATTATCAGCATCGCGTTGATCCAGACACCCCCATTGAAGAGACCGGCGGCGCGATGGCTGAACTCGTGCGCGCAGGCAAGGTCCGTTTTCTTGGTTTGTCCGAAGCCGGACCCGAAGCGATCCGGCGCGCTCACGCCATCCATCCTATCACCGCTTTGCAATCGGAGTACTCGCTCTGGACCCGCGATCCGGAAGATACGGTTCTCCCCACTTGTCGGGAGCTTGGCATCGGCTTTGTCCCGTACAGTCCGCTCGGTCGTGGATTTTTGACCGGGAAAATTCAGAAGCCTGAAGATTTGCCAGAGGACGATTACCGCCGGACCACGCCGCGGTTTCAGGGAGAAAATTTTCAACGCAATCTCGCTCTGGTGAAACGCGTGGAAGAAATTGCGCGCGAGAAGTATTGCACCCCTGCGCAGCTGGCGTTGGCCTGGGTGCTGGCGCAACGCAACGACATTGTGCCAATTCCCGGCACGAAACGTCGCAAGTATCTACAAGAGAATGTTGGCGCGCTCGACGTTGTTCTTACTAACGAAGATCTCGCCCGCATCGAGGAAGTCGCTCCGAAAAACGCATTCGCCGGGTCGCGCTATCCCGAGGCGATGATGAAACTGCTTAGCCGGTGACGATCGACCACCGACTACGAGACGACTGACAACTGACTACCTGACCAGCGCATCAGCCCGATCACTATCAGGCTCGTGACGGTCGCAACCACTTTGCTGAGTGTTCCGGCTTCTTTCTCGACCGACCGAATAAGACCGTGCAAACAGGCAAACGCGAACTTTGTTTGTGCGCGCAGATCGTCACCTTCTTCCATTGACAAATAATTGAGTCGCCGCGCGAGGTGGATAAAATATTGGGTCTCCGACAACGAACCGCGCGCGATATAGAGGAAGTGTAGATAGTCTTTCTTACTCTCTCGCGAGGCCCCCTCGACGATAATCGCCGGAACTGAATAAGAAGCCCGGCGTAATTGGCTCGTTAGCCCATACATCTCTTCTTTGGGAAACGATCGCGTGCGCTCATAAACTGCAACGGACAAATCATTGGCCAGTCTCCAAGCTTCAATCTTTGTGTAGTCTCTCACAGCTTTCGTCGTGTTGTCTTGCGGTCTGTGGTCAGGTTGTCTTATCAGATGCGCGCCGCGGCACCATGGCGTGGGCGAACATAGTTTGGACGATCTCACCGCGCTGATTCGTTGTGACGTTGCGCAAGCGCAGGATTCCGTGCGTCGGTTTCGATTTCGACTCTCGTAGATCGACAATTTCGGTTTCGACGCGCAGTCTGTCTCCCGGCCGCACCGCGTTCGGCCAGCGTAACTCATCCACCCCAAGCCCGATGGCGTCCTCCGCAAAATTCAGCGTCTTCACAAAAAGGCGCATGGTAATGGCGGCGGTGTGCCAGCCGCTGGCTATGAGTCCCTTGAAAATAGATCGCTCGGCCAACTTCGTGTTGAGATGAAATTTCTGCGGATCGAATTTCTCCGCGAACTCGATGATGGCCTTGCCCGGAACTTCGAATGTTTCAGACTGAAACCGGTCGCCCGCTTTTAAATCATCAAAGTAACGCTCTTCCATCGAAAAATTGCGAACTTCATTCATGCGCCATTGCTCAGGATTGAGCAATGTGAAACGAATGTCGAATTAAGAGCGCTTCCGTTCGTCATCACTTGTCGCTCATCACACTCCTTCCCGCCTGACTCTTCACTTGTCACTCGCCGACCACGCCGTAACCTCTCGTCGCGCCGTAGTATTGCGAAGGAGGATGGCGGAAGCGGGTCACTTACCATTCCGCTTTAATGCGGGCGGTTAGCTCAGTGGTAGAGCATCTCGTTTACACCGAGGAGGTCGGGGGTTCGAAACCCTCACCGCCCACTCTCAGAGATCAGAAGTCAGCGGTCAGATCGGAGAACGGTCGCCCCGGCGACCTGGCCATGGCGCCTCGCCATCGCGAACTTTTCTTTCGACTCACTTCTTCAACAACTCCAGCGCAACCGGGAAAATGATTTTCTCCCATTCTCCGTAGGCTTTGGCGGAGGGATGAAGACCGTCTGCGGCCACGAGCGAAGGGTCGTTGCCCATTTTTTTGCTCAACGGAAAAATATCGACAACGCGCAGGCCACGCTTTTGCGCTTCATCGACAACGATTCTGTTAAATAAAGCGATGCCTTCGGAAATGTTTCGGCCGCGTGCGTAACGCGGGCCGGTTGGTGTCACGCCGAAATCGGGGATGGTGACGATGAGCAACCGGTTATTGTCGCGCAACACTTCGAGCATCTGATCGACAAGGAACGAGAAGTTTTTCCGAAACTTCTCCGCATCTACTCCTTGCACCCAATCGTTCACCCCGATTTGCAGCGTGGCGAAATTGGGTCTTGCCCGAACGAACACGGGCAACTCCTGATCAATCGCCTCCTTCGTTGTCCAACCTGTCCGCGATGGGTTTGCCACAAGCTCGACGCGCAATCCTTTCTCGTTCAAATGCCGCGTCAAGAGGGCCGGCCACGATTCGTTAGGCGAAGCGCCCTCGCCAATTGAATAGGAATCGCCAATGACCGCGTAACGAATTGTTTGCTGCGTCTCTTGTGCGCCCGTCACCATAGCGAGCACCGTAATGAGACTCACGAAGAGACCTCGCCTCTGGCATGTCATCCCGAGCCGTCGGGATCGCGACCGGGAAGAGCGTTGACCTCTCAAAATCACGTCAGGGTTTCTCATATGCCAGGCCCATTCCTATAATGATAACGTCGTATAACGTTTCCTTCGTAATCATTACGGCAAAATCCAAACTTTTCGTTTAACCGATGCCTGCACAGAATCGTGTGATGAGTAATGGAAATACAGATGAGTTTATGCAGGCGGCAATCGCGCAAGCGAAAAAGAGTCGGAGCGAAGGCGGCATCCCAATTGGGTCGGCACTCGCGCGCGGCGGCGAGTTGATTGCAGTCGGTCACAACAAACGCGTGCAAGAGAGCGATCCGGTCACGCACGCGGAGATTGATTGTCTCCGTAACGCCGGCCGGCTCGGAAGTTTTCGCAACACGGTTCTCTATTCGACATTAATGCCGTGTTGCCTCTGCGCCGGAGGGGTGGTGCAATTCGGGATCAAGAAAGTCATTGTGGGTGAGAGCCGAACGTTTCCCGGCGCGCTCGATTTCATGCGAAGTCACGGTGTGGAAGTCGTCGACCTCGATCTGTCAGAATGCGTGGAAATGATGCAGAAATTCATCGCCGAAAATCCACAACTTTGGAACGAAGACATTGGGAACTGAGAACAGCTCACCGCATGACTCAATCTTTGGAGTGATGGCACCTCGGCGCGACCTTAATCGTAGCGACCCGTCTGTTGTGGCGCGATCGCGCTGCCTTTTGTCATGTCAAGCGCAGTCCAGACATCTCTTACTGTTTCAGAAGGTTGTCTTTATAGACGACATCAATATCTCGTCCAGAAATGAAAAATGAGAGATTTCTCCACTGCGCTTCCCCGTTCGGCTGCGCGCTGTGCGCTACGCTCAGGGCTTCGGCTATTTTTGCAGGGCAGCGAAGCCTGTCCTGAGCTTGTCGAAGGAGTCGAAATGACAAAGTCCCTTGCGTGAGACGATGAAAGTCCTTGATACGAGTTGGTCCGGCTACTGCGCGCCCGGTGGCTCCCATAACTCGATGCGATTTCCTTCCGGGTCCATGATCCAGCCGAATTTGCCGTAGTCGTAAGTTTCGACGTGTGGGTCAACCTCGACCCCTTCGCGCTTCAATTGCGCGAGCGTTTCATCAAGATTCTCCACCTGGAAATTGATCATGAATGGTTTCTCGCTCGGCGCGAAATAATTGGTGTCGTTCGGAAAGAGCGACCAAACAGTACAGCTTTCGCGTTCCGGATCGTCCGATCTGCGCCACTTAAACATCGCGCCGCCTTCCCTCTCGGCTTCGATCCCGAGATGCGCGCGATACCATTCACGCAGGTGGTCTGGATCGTTCGATTTAAAAAAGATTCCGCCGATGCCGGTAACGCGTTTCATGGCGGCAGTGTGAACAGGCCGCGCGGGATGATCAATTGCGAACGCGAGAGTGGACATCGTTACGGCAAACCCGAAATGCAATACGATTGTCAGGTAGCGGCGGTTCACCGAACCGCCAAGGCGATTGGGGTCAATCGCCCCTACCTAATTTTGCGCGCGGGTTTTAACCCGAACAAAGATCAAAACGTGCGAGGCGATAATCAACGGCACGATAAAGGTCGGCAAAAGACTGAGCGGAAGCTGGCGCAATGCCGCCATTGATTGCCAATCCCGCAGCCCAAAGCGCAGCGCACCGAAAATAACGAGGAGAATGTCAACCAAACCCAGTGTATTCCAACTCAAGAGCACAGATCGTAGCATCTGCAGTTCAGGAACCACTAAAATAAACAAAGCGATCGTTGCGATCATGATGTCACCGAAGCCGGCTGGTCTCGCGAACGCTTGCGGTAAATCGCCGCGTTTTCCGAGGATTAAAAAGTAAACGCCAACAAACCGCGCAAGGTGCAGCGTGATGAGCCATCGTAGATCGACAATCCCCGCCCAATCGCGAACCATCTGGATTTTCCAACACACGAGCAGCGCGATCGCAGTCAACGTCCAGACCGTCACCGCGACCGTTGGCGCGCTAAAATCGCGAAACCATCCGGCAACCCCAACCGCAAAGGCAAAGCAGAACCAAGACAATAATGTCGCTGCGACGATTTTGTCGGGCGATCGATTTTTCACTGAAAACAATTACGCGCTATCTACCTCAGAATGTATCAGAGCACACGTCATCCCAAGCGAAGCGAGGGACTGCGCATAGGATCGCGGCGCACTCGCGAACTGATACGCGCCGTCAGCTTCGAGTGAGAAGTTCTTCGCTCCTCAAAATGACAATACTCATTTGAAAGCCGGATTTCAGGCCAAAATTTGATCAACGGCTGCTTCGACGTGAATTTTTGTGGTGTTGAGGAATGGGACGCCATTGTGACTTTCGTCCCGCAAAATGAGCGGCAACTCCGTTCCACCCAAAATCAAGCCTTCGATATTCGACTTCTTCTTGAGTCGATCGACAATCGTGAGCAATCCTTCGCGTGTTGCCGGGAGAAAGACCCCATTCACCAATTCGTTCATGTATTTGTCATGAATATAGGCCTGATCATCCGGGTCAGGGACGACCAGTTCGATTCCTTCTCCCGTAAAAACTTTTGGGTAAAAGTTTCCCTGCATGGTGAAGCGCGCCCCGATCAAGCCGACACGTTTTAGCTTCATCGCCTTCGCCGTCTTACACGTTGCCTCGACGATGCTGATCAGCGGAATTGGCGACTGACGCTGAAGATCATCAAAGACGATGTGCGGAGTATTGGATGCGATAAGGGCAAAATCCGCTCCCGCGCGCGCTAATTTCCGGATTTCATCCAGCAAAAATCGAGTGGTACCGACCAAATCGTTCGCGATGATGAGATCCAGTTCCTTTTTCAAATCGATGCTGTTGATGAGGAACCCCGGATAACTTCCATCGGGTTTTCGTTCGCGATACCGCTTAATGATCGAACGGTAGTAGTCCATCGTGCTTCCTGGTCCGACTCCACCAATTATTCCGAGGGTTTTCATTTTGACTTTGAAGAGAAAAACAAAGAAACGCTCAACGCTCAACGTCCAACGAAGAGAAGCAGAGATCCTTCCGCTCCTTTAAGCTTCCGCATTATAGACGACGCAATAGAATCGTCGCAATGAAGTCGATCAGTTTATTTATCGCAGCGATGTTCCTAACCGGAGGCGTGAGAGAGCTTCATGCGCAAGCAACACCTAGCCGCAATCCCGATGTTTCAAACAAGGCGTTAATCACCAAAGAAAAACCGTTGATGACGACCACGAGTACGAGTGCCGATGCCGCCGCGCTCCACAAGATGGCAGACGACTACTATGGCTGGCGAAATGAAAATTATCCGGTCCAGAGCAGCGAAGCTGGATTGCACACGTGGGACGATCGGCTGACCGATTATGCTCCCGCGAGAATCGCGGAGCGCGCCCAGCATGAGCATGCGCTGCTGGAAAAGGTCCGTGCCATGCACACAGATAGTTGGCCAAAAGACCAACGCATCGACTGGATGCTTTTCCGGGCCCAGCTTGAGAATGTCGATTTCGGGAATCGCGTCCTCAAATTCGAGCGCACCAATCCACAGGTCTACGTCGGCGAGTGCGTCGCCGGAATTTTCTCTTTGCTCAAGAAAGAATACGACACCCCCCGAAATCGCGCCGTCGCGGCGACGTCACGGCTAAAGCAAATGCCGGGCTTGCTCAAGCAAGGCCTGAGCAATTTACAAAATCCAGTAAAGCTTTACGCGCAGCTCGCAATCCAATCAGCACGTGCGATCGATTCGCTTTTCACCGGCAGTTTGATGGCCCTCGACGTCGGTCTTGCGCCTAACGAGCACGAAGAACTGGTCAAGTTTCGGGACGAAGCGCTCGCGGCGGTGCACGGCTACGCCGACGAGCTGGAAAAGCGAACGCCGAAAATGGTCGATTTCGCGCCGATGGGCGAAGCGAACTACAACTATTACCTCAAACACATCCTCCTTTTGCCGTTGAATGCCGCAGAAGTGGAGATGATCGGTCGCGTTGAAAACGCGCGGTACCGAGCTTTGGAATCACTCTTGCCCGATCCGAAACTGGCTGATCCTGATCCAGCGCGAAGCGGCAACATTCCACCAGATCAAGCGTCCTTCCTCAAGGCGTACGAGAGCCGTGAGCAGGAGATGACAAGCTTCCTGAAAGAGCACAACCTAATCACCCTGCCCGAATATCTCGGCCCATTTCAGATTCGACAGTTGCCCGATGCCTTCAAACCAACCAGCCCGGGTGGCTTCATGAATCCGCCCGGCGTTTACGATAAAGATCCGTCGGGCTTCTTCTTCATCCCTACTTATAATCCGCAGTCGAAAAACTTTTATATTCGCGCCGCGATCGAAGATCCGCGGCCGATACTTGGTCACGAGGGAATCCCCGGACATTTTCTGCAGCTCTCGATCGCGAATCATTTGAGCGATGAAATCCGCCGTCAACACCAGGACGGCGTCTTTGTCGAAGGCTGGGCTCTTTACGGGGAAGAAATGTTAATGCGCACCGGGCTTTATCCAAACAATTCGGCAGCGCAGGGACAAATCTTGCGTCTCTCACGCTACCGCGGCGCGCGCATCGGCGTGGATGTGAACCTGCATACCGGCCGATGGACGTTCGAGCAAGCGGTAAAATATTTTATGGACGCCGGCGGACTTGATCATGAAGCAGCTACAGGCGAAGCGGCTGGCGCGGCTTCAAATCCAACGCAAAAAATCACCTACATCATTGGAAAATGGCAGATCATGAATTTGCTTGGGCGCTATCGGGACAAGACGGGGGAAAACTTCCGGCTTGGACAATTTCATGACGATTTGATCAAGAACGGCAGCCTGCCATTGTCAGTTGTCGAATGGATTCTTCTGGACGATCCGACGTCGATAAACAAAGTGATGGCAGAAAAATAGAAAGTATAAAGTAGATTCCAGCTTGTTTCTTAAGATCCGGCAGTCTGAAAGACCGGTAGAAGTTTGCTTCAGTCGACGGCAGAGAATTTGCCGGCCCCGAGTCCGTGCTGAGCTAACGAGACCCATGACCCTAGAATTCATGCACAACGCGAAACGAGTATGTCTTATCCTTGCATAAGCCCCTCGGCCATACCAACTAGGCGCGAAAATCGATACCGGCGCATTTCCTGCTTTTCATCCTGTGAAAATGAAGAAATTCGGCCTAAGCGAATCCGAGCTAATCAAATTCGAAATCATGATGACGTTCGAGCACGCACTCGATAACAAGTTCAGCCAGATAATTAAAGCGGCGTGCGACGAATGGGAGCGAAGGTTTGCAAAAAGAGATCCCAGCAACGCTTGCGTTAACGTTCGAATCACCGGCGTTGATGGGCCCCTTCAAGCGGAAACGGCGCGCGGTTCCGGCTTTGTCAAAGGGATCAAGCACTCTCAACTGCAGCGTAAGTCAAAACTGCCAGTGCGACGATTCGCGCACTGATCCCTAGCTCGTCTTCGAGCTCTCCTGATTCATCAAACGCCTCGCCCCGTGCACCTAAAAAACGTTCACGGCCACCGCTGACGTCGGCAAAGCAATAGCTATTGGGCGAGCCGATTGTATTTCTGGAGGACTTCCCGCAAACGGTTGTGCGGAATTGCATCGACCTTGTGATTGTCGCGGCCGGTCATGCTTCGATTGTCGACAAGAGCGTTAATAATCGCTTCTTCAGTTGCCTGGACAACAGCAGCGAAAATCGGATCCAATAGATCGTTAGGCACTGTCTGGACAGAGTGGGCCACTTGGTCCGGGTTCGCGACGTGAGGATTTGCCGTTGAAAACGCGATAAATAAATCACCGGACCCGTTGCCAGAAACGCTACCAGTCCGCGCCAGTCCGAGTGAAGCGCGCCGGGCAAGGCGTTTCAATTGATGCGGCAGAAGCGGTGCATCGGTCGCGACAGCGATGATGATGGAGCCTGTTTCTTCCTTGTAAACTTCGCCCGGGATTTCTTTCCCGACCGGCACCCCGGCGATGGTTAGTTGCGAGCGCCTTCCGCAGTTCGCCTGCACAAAAGCACCGACGGTGAAACTTCGCGCCGGTGCATCCTTTCTTTCTTTCATCTCGATCTGGCGGGAGGCAGTCCCATTTCCGCCTTTGAACTCGTAACAAATCATTCCGGTGCCCCCGCCGACGCTCCCCTCCTCAACTGGCCCTCCGTGAGCGGAATCGAGCGCGTGGAAGACGTGTTCCGGTTTGACATGAAAGCCATTTACATCGTTGAGCCAACCGTCCCATGTTTCCGCGACCACGGGCAAACTCCACCAGTAGCCCGTATTGTCCGCTGCGCCGTGCTTCACTCGCCAATTAATCGTCGCATCACGCGCAACGCCGACACTGTGGGTGTTCGTGATCACGACCGGCCCTTCGAGAAACCCGCTCTCTTCGATCCACGCCGTCCCGGTCATCTCGCCATTGCCATTCAAACTGAACACGCCGGCGTAAACTGGATCGTTTAAAGAATCGTGACCACGCGGAATGATCGCAGTCACGCCCGTGCGGACCGGTCCTTTGCCGACCTCGAGCTTTCCCTCGCCACTGACCAATGTGGTGTAGCCGACCTCCACACCCGCTACGTCGGTGATGGCGTTGAATTTTCCCGGTGTTCCGTCGAATGGAATGCCAAGATCTCGCGCGCGAACAACCTTCTTTTGGGTCGTGGTTGGCGACGAAGTCTGCGGTTCACGCGCATAAAGAACCGATATTATAAGCAGCGCGACGATCGTACAAGCGAAAGACGGTTTTGCGTTCATAAGTAGAAGCGGCTTCCAGCCGCCTTATGTAATAAGAAACGCGGCTGGAAGCCGCGTCTACTTTTTTGGCGCTACGCTTTTTGGATTATCACGAATGTATTGGCGGAATTTCTCCAGAGAAGCCACGGATCGGACTATGTGATCGAAGGATTCCTTTTGCCAGAAAGCACCGTACCAACGAAGCATTTTGTTAATTTTGTGAGCGGTAAACGATTTCCACGAATGGACAATCGAAGAAAGCAGATGTACGCCGAGTGGGGCCACTATTGCATGAACATGATTCGGCATGACAACGAACTCATCCAATCTGTAGCGATCATTATCGAAATGGCGCAGCGTATCTTCGACAATTGTGCGAAGCGCTGGTTGTCGAAGGACGCATGCGCCATAATCTTGGTCGAGCCAGTGTTGGAATCGAGCGGGAAAACGCTCCCAATATTCGCGGCGTTGCGCCTCGGAGTGCGGTTCGGCGTTCATGGCCAACCATGCCGCTCGCTCTGCAAGCCAAGCGCGGAGTCTCTCTGTGGGAAGCGAGTCCACCGTGCGAAAAGTTACAAAATAGGTTCTGCCCTCCTGGCGCCAGTGCGGCAAATTTCCCGATAAGTGCCCAATCGGCACAAATGGATCAAACGCGTTGAAAAAAGTAGAAGCAGCTTTCAGCCGCTTTTCAATTTGAGCAACGGGACTAAAAGTCGCGTCTACTTTGGGACTCAACGACTCCATCTGTCAGCCGTGATGCTACCTAAGGCTGCGGGAGAATGCGACAATGTAGAAGCGGCTTCCAGCCGCTTCCGCAATAAGAAAGGTGGCTGGAAGCCGCGTCTACTTCTTTTCGTCTTTCGGCGCGGGCGAGGCGGCGAGTTTTTGGAAGCGCGGATCATTCCGGAGCGGATCGAACATCGGATCGAGCCGAAGGATAGCGGGGGTGAGCGGCCGGGCCAGAGCCATGAAGCCAGTACTGGGTATCAAGAGCAGTTTCTGTAAAGCAGCGACGGCGCGGTCGGGTTCGCCTGTTTGCGCCGCAACACGGGCGAAGACCTCGAAGGGCCGGGGCCCTGTTAGCGGGTCTTTTTCAATTGGGTTGGCGGCCAGATCGCCCTCGGCCAACGTCAATGCGGCGGCCTTGTCACCAAGCAAGGCAGTGGTCAAGGCGAGGCTGCCAGGCAAAAAATAGTTTCCCGGCGTTTTTTTTAACTCCGACTCCAGTTCGCTGCGCGCCTGTCGCCAACTATCCTGAGCGGCGGCATGGTCGCCGGCAACTTCCTGGGTCCATCCCAACAAAAAGCGCAGCCAGCCAACGGAACCCGCCAGCTCCGGATCGTCAGGCTTGGCCAGAATCTCCTGGAGTCGGGCAATGACCGGCGCAGGCCGGCGCTCCAGGATCGCCTGATAAACCAGCACGTCCCAAAAATTGAATGGATTATCGGGATTCGGATGCAACGGAGCAACAAGCGCAGCGGCCCGGGGAAGATCGCCCTGTGCTTGTGCGATCCGCGCTTTTCTCAAGAGCGTGTCGACGTCGTCGGGTATGATGTCGAGAACCTGATCGAACTTTCGCAGTGCTTCGGGGAAACGACGAAGGGTGGCATAGGTAGATGCGTGCTGGCTGAGCAGGAAAACGCTGCGCGGATCGAGGCGCTCGGCCTCGTTGAAGTAGGTTTCGCTCAGGTCCCATTGGCCCCGCCTCCGCGCGACATAAGCCAGCGATTCAGGAATCCGGCTGTTATTCGGCAGAAAACGGCGTGCTTGCTCAAAGTAACGCTGCGCTGTGTCGTAATCCCTCAGACACCCGTAGGCGTAAGTTCCTTTAGCTAATACAGCTTCGCCGAGATTGGGCTGAAGAGTGAGCGCGGTTTCGGCTGCCTGCCGTGCCTCGTCGCGGAGGCCGGCCGTGGCCGAAAGAGCTCCCGAGATGTAACCAAGCGAATCAACGATCGATAGCTGCGCCCACGCGAGAGAGAACTTCGGGTCCAGCCGCACCGCTTCTCTCAAGTATTTCTGCGCGTTAAGAACGTCAGAGCCCGCGCCAGCCTTGCGCGTATAAGCAAGACCACGCAGGTAAGCATCGTAAGCTTCAGGATTCTCGGTCGGTTTGGCCGCGATAACTTCCGTTTCCCGGCCGGTGAGTTTTGCCTGCAATTGTTCCGCGATGGACTTGGCCACCTCACTTTCGACCGAAAAGACATCGGTCAGTTTGCGATCATAAGTGTCAGCCCAAAGATGCGAATCGTTCGCTGCTTTGATGAGCTGAACGTTCACCCTGACGGCATCGCCGCTCCTCTGCACACTTCCTTCTACGATATGGGCGACGCCAAGTTGCCGCGCGATCTCCGGCAGGTTTTCCGGCGTGCTCTTGTAATGCTGCGTCGAGGTCCGCGAGATCACCTTCAGATCGGCGATCTTCGATAAACGCGTCAGGATTTCATCCTGAATGCCGTCGGCAAAGTAGGCGTTCTCTTTGTCGCTGCTCAAGTTTTCAAACGGCAGAATAGCGACGCTCTTTTCCAGAATGGTTGATGTCGATCTTGCGAATTTCTTCGCGACAACCAGTGCGACCACGATCGCGAGTAACACTGCCGTCGCCGCGACCAAGCGCATTCGCGCTCTGTGCTTCTTCAGGGCTTGAAACGTCTTCGGCAGTTGCGGATTGCCCACTTCATCCGCGTGAAGATTCACAATGGACACGCGCATCCCATGCTTCACTTCGCATTCGCCCAGATCGTGCAGGAGCGGCCGCCAATGTTCATATTCTCCTAAATCGTCGGCGACGCGTTTTGAGAGAAGAATGTGTCCGGCGTCGCCGCAATCCATCACTCGTTGCGCCATATTAAGACCGGCCCCGGCAAGGTTGGCCTGACCGTTCACATCGATCACGCCGCTGACCGGACCGCTGTGCACTCCCATTCGAAGTTGTAGCCTCGGGTGTGCTTTGAGAGCGCGACTGATTTCGAGCGCGCATTCCACTGGCTCTTCCGGGCTCTTGTAAAAAACCAGCGCCATCCCGTCGCCGGTGGGGATCTTGATCAATCGGGCCGCGGCTTCAGCGTTTTGAAACTGCTCGGACGTGCGAACGGCTTGAGTCAGTTCATCAATCGCCGCGCGCTGATCGTTAATCGACAGCTTCGAATAACCAACAATGTCGATGAATAAGACATGGGCGATCTCGAGCTGGATTTCTTTTTTAACTTCAGCCGCCATGTGTTGATGCGACTCAATTCGCACTTAATGAATAACGTTGTAGAGGCGCTTGTGCCAAGCGCCTATTGTTTGGCTGAGTTTGACCCGTTCGACAGGTTCAGGGCAGGCTCCAGCGCCGCTACATCGCCTCGCGGATTAAGTCCCGGACATTTCGTAGATGTTCGATCTTGCCAAAGTAGAAGCGGCGTCTCGCCGCTTTGTTTCAGCAAAACGCGGCCAGAGGCCGCGTCTACTTACTTCTTTTCGTCTTTCGCACGTCTGCGGACACGATAGATTGACCATGTGACCTACGAAGTCTTTGCGCGAAAATATCGGCCGCAGATCTTTGACGATCTTGTCGGCCAGGCGCACGTCGCGCAAACGCTCAAGAACGCGGTGGCGCAGAACCGATTGGCGCACGCCTATCTTTTTGTGGGTCCGCGCGGCGTCGGTAAAACTTCAACCGCACGAATTCTGGCGAAGGCGTTGAATTGCATCCATGGCCCGACCATCACACCGTGTGGCATCTGCGACAACTGCCGCGAGATCGCGGCGGGCAACAGCCTCGACGTCATTGAAATCGACGGCGCGAGCAACAATAGCGTCGAGGACGTGCGTGAATTGCGCGACAACGTGCGTTATGCGCCGGCGAAGGGCCGCTATAAGATTTATCTGATCGACGAAGTGCACATGCTTTCGTCCGCCGCCTTCAATGCGCTCCTAAAAACTTTGGAGGAACCGCCGGCGCATGTGAAATTCATTTTCGCCACGACGGAACCGCAGAAAGTTTTACCGACAATCCTGAGCCGTTGTCAGCGCTTCGACCTTCATCGCATCCCCACGAATCTCATCGCGCAACATCTGCAGTTCATCGCGGGCAAGGAGAAAATCAAACTGGCGCCGGCCGCGGCGCACGCCATCGCGCGCGGCGCCGAAGGTGGATTGCGCGACGCGGAATCGATGCTCGATCAATTGGTTGCCTTTTGCGGTGAAGAAATTGCCGAGCCCGACGTCCTCAAGGTATTCGGGTTCACCAGTCAGCAAACAGTCGCCAATCTTACGGAAAAGATTTTGCAGGCCGCCACCGCGGACGCCGTGCAACTTCTTCATGAACAATGCGAAGCCGGCAAAGACATGATGCGTTTGATGTCGGATTTGATCGCGTATCTGCGCGATCTGCTCGTCTTTAAGGTAAAACCGGAAGCGCTCAGCGAAGATGTCGATAAGGATTTGCAGAACTCGCTCGCGGTCCAGGCCGAGCTGATCGAGACCAATCGGCTTTTGGAACTGATCGATCAATTTGCCGAAGCGGAAGCCCGCATGAAATGGGCCCCAAATAAGAAACTGCATTTTGAAGTGGCACTAATCAAAGCAATCCAGAGCCTGAATCAGGTTACGCTGAATGAAGTTATCGAGAATCTGAATGCATTGCGCGATGGCAAAGAGACTCTTACAAAGAAAGAATCTGCCGCGGTCAGCGACCGCGGCTACAAGAGCCCAGCGGCACGAGTGGCAGAGAAACCAGCCGACAGTTCCGCCGTCACGTCGACCGACCTAGTGGATGCTCGGGCAATTTGGCGAGGAGTTTGCGCAAGAATCCCGAAGAGAGGTTTTTTGAGGACACTGGTCGATTCATTGACTGTCCTGGACGCAGAGGGCCGCAATTTTCTTCTCGGTTATCCGCCTGAGGAAAAGTCCGCCATTGAAACGCTGGCGACTATAAGTAACCGCCGGCAATTAGAAGCGTTGCTCAAAGAGGTCAGCGGCCGCGATTGGACCGCAAAACTGAATGCGAAAGAAGGATTACCCGCCAAAAAAGCGAACGATCAACCGACGAGAAGAGACGATGAATTCAGAGACGATCCCCTCATCCAGGAAGCATTGGAAATGTTCAAGGGCGAAATTAAGTCCTAAATATAAACGCGACTTCCCGTCGCATTAGACCAAGAAACACGGCAAGATGCCGTGTCTACTTTTGAGATTATGAATTTAAACAAGTTGATGAAGCAGGCCCAGAAGATGCAGGAGCAAATGGCAAAAACGCAGTCTGAGCTCGAAGAGAAAACAGTCGAAGTGAGCGCGGGCGGCGGAAAAGTTAAGGTGGTCGCCAATGGTGCGGGAGACGTTATCTCGATCAAAATCGACAAGGAAATTGTCGATCCGAATGATGTCGAGTTTCTCGAAGAAGTTGTCCTGAGCGGGGTAAAGGGCGCAATCGAGCAGGGCAAGGCGCTCGCGCAATCGGAGATGACAAAAATAACCGGCGGCTTGGGAATGCCGGGGCTTTGAAAAAGGACGAATGTCTAATGTCTAATGACGAAGGAATGACAAAGCCCGAATGAGAAACCAGGAATCAGCGCGAATTATTCGTGCTTCGTCATTCGGCATTATTTCGTCATTCGTCATTCGTGCTTCGTCATTATCACTTGGCGTTTATGCTTTTCGTAAACACAAAATTCGCGCACGCCCAAGATCAACATCTTCTCGGCCAGTCGATCGAAGTTTTCGCCGAGTTGCACATGCGAATGCGCATCGGATGCAATGGTGAATGGAATTCCTTTTGACATCGCCAGTGCAATCACGCGATCGCCCGGATAAAGTTCATTAACCGGCTTACGCCAACCGGCGGTCGAAAGTTCGATGGAAAGACCGCGCGAGGAAATAAATTCAAGCGTCTCGGCAGCAATCGAATCGATGCCTGAGTCGGGCCGATGCCCGTGGATCTTTATTAAATCGAGGTGCGCCAGGCCATCGACCAGCCCAGTCGCCGCAATTTCGCGCACGCGCCGAAAGTAATCCGCATACATTTGGTCGATGTTACGCCCCTCGAATTGCGCTGCCCCAGCCGGGACAGTGTCGAACATCTGATCGTTGCGCTCGAGAAAATGAACAGAGCCCAAAACAAAATCCAGTTTGTCCCAATGCTGTTCGATCCATTTTCGTCCCGCGGCTGAGCTCTCCGGATCATTATCGAGTTCAATACCAGCCCTAATTTTAACGTCGGGATTTTTTTCGCGGACTCGGTCGATTTCATCAAAATCGACGCCGGGGTGATAACGATCGTGATCGGTAAAAGCGATGTCGGTCAGACCGCGGACCCGTGCACTATCAACCCAGGGTTGCAAAAGGGTCTGAGAATAGGTCTGGACCCTGTGTCCCTGCGGATGGGTATGGTAGTCCGAGGAAAGACGCGCAGTCACGGCGCGGTAAGAAACTTTTGGCGCACGCGCAAATCTGGATACTTGGGGAAGAAAACTTCAGCGATAAAAACCTTGTCCGGGGTCAATTCACGGGTCGAGATCCTTTCGTTATATTCAATATGCTCTCTTGGATTGATTAAGACAACGCCTGGGTTTTCGTTAATCGCGTGGTTGTCAGACCATTTGGTCAGCACCGTTCCGGCGGAGTTCATCAAATAAATCTCGATCCTTTGATCGTTCGGGAAATTGAGTTCAATAGCTTTTTTGGACTGGTTAGCCAGCCTCACTTTTATCTCGAGCTGGCGCACCTCCGAGAGTTTCACAGTTTGAGGCGAAACTTGAAGCAATAAGGAAAGACCGCGCACCTTGGGATCTTTGTATTGTGGCAGGGCAGGCTCAGAAGAAAACGGATGCAGCATGCGCCCAAGCCAGCCGCGCTTCCGTGGCGTGGGCTCGAGTTCGGGACGTGACGCCAGCGTGGTTGAAGGCGCCCGCGTGGTTTCATCGTTGGGGATAGGCGCGGCTTTCGGAGAAGGCTCCTGACCGGTGACCCGCCCGGCCAGTAAAAATATCGCAACGAGCAAACTAAGGCTGCGCCTCATGAGGCGGTTAATCAGCAAACGTTGCAAATCCTGTCAAACCCTTTATCAGTCGGCCATGAAAGCAGCCCTCGCGAGTATAATCATAGCCTTTCTCGCGTTGTCTGCGTCTCACGGCAAGGGCCGACACTGCATGTTGCGGCTGCATGCCGAAGCAAATCCGCAAGATACTTCCACCTTCGCTGCATCTGTGCGGGCAAAATTGTCGGGCAAAGATGTTTCGATTGAAAAGGTAGCGCGAATTTCCGAGCAAGACGTGGTTGCGTTTTATCCGTACTCGGTCGGGAGCGGAAACTATGGCGCACTGTTCCAACTGGACGAACATGGCCGTATTACTCTGGACGCACTCAGCGTCGAGCGCCGGGGCGGATTTCTCTTCGTCTTCGTCAACGGCCGGGCCATCACAGAACTGCAGATCGATAAACGCGTCTCTGATGGGAAAATCTACATCCCCTCGGGTCTGACCGCCGCCGATATTGAGGTAATGAAGAAAGACTGGCGCTTGATCGGGCAACCTCGCCGGTAATTCTGCAATGCGACCGCGGCGTGACGCAGTTCTGGGGAGCACAGGCTGCCAGCCTGTCGCATTCGGCGGGCCCGCCGAGTGCCTTCTTGCCCGGAGCGCAATCGCAAATGCGAACGCCATTTTGGGCAGCGGTTCGCGGCAAGCTGCCGCGAACTACAGGCTGGCAGCCTGTGCTCCCCAGAAGCAGAAGCGCCAACGATGCTGCTACGTTGTTGCGTTTGCGTTGTTGTTGTCGAACTTTTCGATGCTCGCGCAGAACGAAGTTGTCAATCTCGCGCTACCAACCAATAACGACGCTCTCTTTCGCGGCGGCGGCCCGGAATTCTATCAATACATAGAACGCGATTATAAAGGCGTGAAATCCACGCCATGGGAAGGCGGCCAATACGGTTTTGTGCGCGATCCTATAGAGACAGCGCAGGGAATTGTTTACACGCGGTTCCATGAAGGCATCGACATCCGTGCACTGGAGCGCGATGCACACGGCGAACCTCTCGACGAAGTACGGGCCATTGCTGACGGCAAAGTCGTACACACGAACCTAGTGCCGGGGTACTCAAACTATGGCAAATACATTGTAATCGAGCACCGTTGGGATGGATCAAATTACTACAGTTTATATGGCCATCTCAGTTCGATCGCGGTGAAGCCGAACCAGGATGTCCGAAAAGGCGACCGGATCGCAGTGATAGGTTACACCGGAGCCGGACTGAATCAGGCGCGCGCGCATCTGCACCTGGAGTTAGACTTGATGCTCAGCCATCAATTCGAAGCGTGGTACAACGCCTTCGTCAAAAATGATCCGAATCACAACGGGATTTACAACGGCATTAATCTCACCGGCCTCGATATCGCGCGCCTTTATCTGGCGCTACGCAAAAATCCATCACTGACCATTCCCCAATTCCTCCAGGATGAGGAAATGTTTTACAAAGTGACCATACCGAAATCGTCGCATTTCGAACTCGTGAAAAATTATCCCTGGATGTTGCCAGGCACTATCGGCGTAAAAACCTCCTCATGGGAAGTTTCCTTTGCGCGTTCAGGGTTGCCTCTGAAAGTCCAACCGAGCGATCGTCAGGTGGTGCAGCCGGAACTTACTTACGTCAAAAAAAGCGCGATCGATTACTCCGATTTGACGCGTGGCGAAATCTCCGGGCGGCGCGACCATGCTCATCTTACTGAATCCGGCCGCAAATTGATAAGGTTGCTGACTTATCCCGACTGAACATTTGAAACAATTGGCGCCGCAGTTGTTCGAAAGCGCCTGAGGCGGTTGCCGTTCGGCGGGAGGGACGTGCACCGTCACGTCCCATTTTATTGGGACGGCGCGGAGGCCGTCCCTCCCAGGAAAATCAGCACGAAGTGGGAATGCGCTGGGCCAGCGCGACGCCATGCGGAATGGCACCGGCCACGAAGCCAAGACACTCCACCGCGCCGTTGGGTTTCCCCGGCAGCGCCAGGACGAGAGCTCCATCGACGATCGCCGCCAGACTGCGCGAAAGAATGGAATTGGGCGTAAGCTTCATCGATTCAGCGCGCATCACTTCCCCGAATCCCGGGACCTCCACCCGCATGATCCCGCGAATGGCTTCCGGCGTAACATCGCGCGGACCGATGCCGGTGCCGCCCGTTGTCAGAATTAAACCGCAACCCTGTTGCGCAAAGGATCGGATTGTTTCTTGAATGCGGCTCGCGTCGTCCGGCACAACGGCTTCGCAAAGAATCTGCCAGGTTGAGTTCTCCGCGACTTTTCGTAGGGCGGGGCCGCCTAGATCTTCGTATTCACCACCACTCGCGCGGTCCGAGATCGTGATAATGCCAACTCTGATTTGCATTGGTAGTTACTTTAGCAGCGCTCTCTGAGCGTCGCATTATCTCCTTCTCAATTCGAGCGACGGTCATAGACCGCCGCTACAGTTGTTTTGTTTTCTCGATTAACCGAATGTCCGAGATTTCCATTTCCTTATCGACTGCTTTGCACATGTCGTAGATGGCAAGCAATGCGATCGCCACGCCGGTTAGGGCTTCCATCTCCACGCCGGTCTGAGCATAAGTTCGGGCCGTGCATCTGGCCTCGACGCCATCCCGGGAAGTGATCAGGTCGACCTTGACTTCACCTAGCGGCAACGTGTGGCAAAGCGGAATAAGCTGCGCTGTTTGTTTTGCTGCCTGGATGCCGGCAATTCGAGCCGTAGCAAACACATCACCTTTCGCGATTTGATTCCTAGTGATTAAATCGACAGTTTCTGAGCGCAGCCGAATTTTCCCAGATGCGATTGCCCTGCGAATGCTGAGCGGTTTGGCCGAAACATCTACCATTTGCGCGCGACCGTCGGCGCCGACGTGCGAAAGGCGTTTCATGCTTCAACCGCCTATTGCCACCATTTTCCGGCCAGGCTTATAACTTTCTCGAAAATCGTGTTGTTGCGGTTTCCGATCGACCACATCCAGGAAAAATTGGAGTAACTCCGAATCGCTCGCTCCCGCACGTAGCGGTTTCATGATGTCGAATTCGAGAGCGCTGCCAAGACAGGGGCGCAGCTTACCGTCGCAGGTAAGGCGCAATTTGTTGCAGCTTTCACAGAAATGCAGGTTCGTCATCGCGCCGATAAACCCGACGCGCTGCTCTCGTCCCGGAATTTGATAGTAAGTGGCCGGTCCGTTTGTGCGAAACGATGGTTCCGGGATCAAGTTGCCATAGCGTGATTCAATCGCCCGCCTCGCCTCAGCGATCGGCATGAAATTGTTTTCATTCAGAACTTCATTGGTGCTCACCGGCATCAGTTCAATAAACCGCAAGATAAGATTGCGCGCGCCGGCAAATTCGATCAGAGGCAGCAACTGATCTTCATTCCGACCTCGCATCAGGACCGCGTTCAATTTGATTTGCTCGAAACGCGCATTCATCGCCGCATCGATTCCGGCAAGCGCTGCCTGATGGAAATCACGCCCAGTGATTTGCGCATAAAAATCCCCATCCAGGGTATCAAGTGAAATATTAACGCTTCGAACGCCGGCATCTCGTAAGGCTGCCGCGGTGGTCCTACCAGTTTCGATTTCGCGGGCCAAGAGCGTTCCGTTTGTCGACAGGCCAATGTCGCGAATTCCGGAAATTTTTGGAAGCTCTCGCATAAGATCGAGAACTCCCCGCCGTGTCAGCGGTTCTCCGCCCGTAATCCTAATCTTCGAGACACCAAGTTGCGCGGCAATGCCGATGAGCCGCAAGGTTTCTTCAAAAGTTAGAATCTCTTCGCGCGGCAGCCATTCATGGAGTTCGCCCGGCATGCAATACGCACACCGCTCATTACAACGGTCCGTAATCGACACGCGTAAGTAAGAGATGCGATGGCCGAAGTGATCCTCCATTTTCAACGCAACGTTACGGTTAAGACGGTGTTGAATCAAGAAAGCGGCATGATTGACTCGGTATGTCGCGGCTGTATGATTTTTCCAATGAAGCGTCAATTTCTTTTCAAAGCACTGACGCTCGGCGTCGCCGCGGGCGCAATTGTTCTGACCAGCTGCTCTACCACGGAATCGCGGATTTCCGAGCATCCGGAAATTTTTCAAAGTCTTTCACCTCGCGACCAGGAACTGGTGAGCCGCGGTCAAATTCGTGTCGGGATGTCACAAAGCGCAGTCTGGCTGGCCTGGGGATCACCTGATCAGAAAGCGGTTGGCGCTATGCGCGGTCGCTCGACCGAGACTTGGGTATACACTCAAACGACCACTTACGGCTACCCGTACGGTGGTTATGGTTATGGTCCCTACTATGGCGGATTCGGTGGCGGATTTGGGTTCGCTGGCGTCGTGCGGACGCATCATCATCGCAGCTTCGTTTTCTTTGGCGACCCCTTCTACGATCCATTTTATTATTCCTATATCCCGCCCAGCGTGTCCTACCCGTACAAAACGGTTACGTTCTCCAACGGACGCGTCATTTCATTCCAATACTTGGTGCCGCCTTATCGCTAGCCGGTAAATAGCCTCGCACACTGGCGTGCGGAGATGATAGCGTGGCGGCCTACGCAAAATGGCCTACCGCTCGTATCAAAACTTTCTGGGTGCTCTTGAAAAGGCGGGCGAGCTAAGGCGCATCGCGGTTCCGGTCGACACCGATTTGCTCATTTCCGAATGGGCAAATCGCGAAATGAAATCCCCCGACGGGGGCAAGGCCCTCCTTTTCGAGCAACCGCTTGTCGACGGCAAAGTCTCGGAATTTCCGGTCGCCATTAACACCATGGGATCGCGTCGACGAATCGCGATGGCGCTCGGACGCGACAGCGTCGATGACATCGCGCAGGAAATTCAGCTTATTCTAAAAGCCAAACCGCCGACCGATCTGCGTGAAGGATGGAGTTTGCTCAAGCAAGGCATCCATCTGCTGCATGCTCGCCCCAAGAACGTGAAGGAAGGCCCGTGTCAGGAGGTCGTGCACAAGATCGATCCGAATCAAACATCAAACATCGAACATCAGCTATCATTATTCGAGCTGCCCATCCTAAAATGCTGGCCTCAAGACGGCGGCCGTTTCATCACCTTGCCAAACGTGCATACGCGGGATCCGGAGAGTGGCGCGCGAAATGTCGGTGTTTATCGGATGCAAGTTTATGACGAACAGACAACCGCGATGCATTGGCAAGTTCATAAAGTAGGAGCGCGTCACGGCAAACGTTATTATGAACGGGGCGAACGCATGCCGGTCGCGGTCACGCTCGGGGGCGATCCCGTCTACACTTTCGCCGCGACCGCCCCGTTGCCCGACGGGCTGGATGAAATATTGTTCGCGGGTTTTCTCCGCAGGAAATCAGTCGAGATGGTGCGCGGCAAGACGGTTGAGATCGATGTCCCGGCCGACGTCGATTTTGTGCTCGAGGGCTACGTGCAACCCGGAGAAATGCGTCCGGAAGGGCCCTTTGGCGATCACACCGGTTTTTACACGGCGGTCGAAGACTATCCCGTTTTTCATTTAACTGCGATTACTCATCGAAAGGATGCGGTTTATCCGACGACCATCGTAGGCGTGCCACCGATGGAAGACTACTATATGGGCGATGCGACGGTTCGCATTTTCTTGCCGGTGTTTAAAATGAATTTCCCGGAACTTGTTAACATGACACTGCCCCCGGAAGGCGTTTTTCACAATCTGGTGTTTGTCAGCATTCGTAAGCAGTACCCCTATCAGGCTTTCAAAGTCATGCATGGGCTTTGGGGCATGGGGCAAATGATGTTCAGCAAATACATCGTGGTGGTCGATGAAGATTGCGACGTGCACAACACCAGCGAAGTCCTGTTTCGTCTCTGTGCCAACACCGATCCGGAGCGCGATACCACAGTGATCAAAAACCCAAGCGATTCACTCGATCACGCGCCCAGTAAGCAGAACATCGGGTCACACATGGGCTTTGACGCCACGCGAAAATTGCCCGGCGAAAATTACAACCGGACTTGGCCGGAACTGCTCAAGATGACCGACGAAGCTCAGGCTTTGGTCGATGCCCTGCAAAAGAAAACGAGCTAGTGATAGCTAGCGGCGGTTTACCGAACCGCCATGCCCTGCGGAACACCATTCGCGTGTGTGGCGATTGAGAGCCTGCCCTGAGCGCAGTCGAATGGGTCAATCGCCGCTACCTGCCCCCCTACGGATTTCTAAAAATTCCGCCGGAAGAAGGATCACGCACAAGCTCTCCCCGTGGAATGCCGCGTACATCGACAATTCGATAGGGCGGATAGGGACTGCGAACAAAGCCAAACGTGCCCGTTCTGCTCGCGAAAGGATAGCCACCAGGAGGTGGAGGATAAGTCCGGCGGGCTTCGTCTGCCTCGATGGCGGCCCCAATCAATGCGCCGGTGGCTGCGCCCGCTGCCGCACCGATCGCTGCACCCCTCACTCTTCCAGTGGCCGCGCCACCGATGATGGCGCCGGCCGCAGCGCCATAGCCTGCCCCTGCTCCGGTTGGCGTATCGCATGAATTGAGAGTCAGAGCGAGAAGCGCCACGCCCGAGATAATTCCCAAATGTCTTTTAATGCTCATGTCACAATAGGAACACAGAAATCAGACGCAGGTTGCGCGGCGAAATTCAGAGAAATCTTGATGATCCCCTGACTAAGGTTTGCGCTCTCAATATGTCTCGCGCGACTAAGGTCGCACAAAGACCTTGTTCGCGTGCGTGTCAACAACAAGACCTCCGTGCGCGACTTTCGAGCAGTCAAACGCTTGATGCGGTGGATAAGGGCTGTTGACGATGCCGGACGACTTGTGAGGATCTCTTTCCCCCATGGGATATGATCCCTTCATGGGATATTTTTTTGCGGCCTCCTGCGGAGTGATTGGTGTTGCCACGATGACGCTGGCACTTTGTGCTCCCCCTGTTCTTGTATCCTGAGCGATCGACGTGTTCGCCATGAGCAGAGAAAAAACAGTCACGACCAGCACTGAGATAATTGCGTTCAATTTTATTTTCATATTTGTGATTATTAAGGTTTCGCAACAAAGGATTCAGACGGACGCTTGAGGCGGCAAATTCAAAACGATTTCAACAGCTTTGCCGCAATCCTCCCGGCTTTCTCCAATTTGTTTAGCCGGTATTCTTTTTCGAAAACGCGAAATCTGTCCAGCTCCATTCGGCGAAGAAGACCGCGGTAAACCGAACCCATGATCTCCGCGGCAACCATCGATTGTCGATCTTCGCGCGGAAGCAACACTGCCGCGCGAGCGAAAAACTGCCGCGCCCGCGCCGCTTCGAACTCCATCAGGCGAACGAAACGCTCGTTATATTGTCGATCTTGCAATTCCCTTTCTGAATAATCGAAACGCGCCATATCTTCCTGCGGGAGATAAATCCTACCATTGCGTAAATCTTTCCCGACGTCGCGGATGATGTTCGTCATTTGCAGGGCTAAACCAAGCTCAATCGCGTACTCTTTGCAGGAAGGGTTGCGGTAACCAAAAATCTCAATGCTAACCAAGCCGACGGCGCTGGCCACCCGATAGCAGTAGACGCGAAGCTCTCCAAAAGTGGCGTAACGCGATTGATCCAGGTCCATTTCCACGCCCGCGATAATTTCTTCAAGCATTTCCGGCGCGATCGAGTACTTGCCCATAAGACCGCGCACATCACGCGTCAGCTCTGGCTCGCCCGGCATAGAAATACGCAGCCAACGGCGCCACTCGACCAGGCGTCGCCGCTTTTCATCCACATTCAGGTCCGTGGCATCAGCGATATCGTCTATGACGCGACAAAAAGCGTAAAAGACCGTGATATCGCGCCGGCGTTCGCGTCCGAGCGAAATAAACGCCAGCGCTAGGTTTGATTTGCTTTCCCGAGTGATCTTGGCGGCTTCGACCTTCACACGTTCGGCGGTCAATATTGAATCCAGCTTTCCTGGCCAATGCGACTGGTCTCATACTGTCGGAATAAACAGACCCACGAAGCCAGCAGCCAGCCCGTGATGAAACCGCGCACAGAAACGAAGATGAATTTCCAAACGATCAAGCCGATTAACCGATCGGCTATGGCTCCCCGAGCAATGGCGTCCCACGCCATGATAAAGAAGAAATGCAACGCGCAGATAAGCAGAAACCATCCGAACCGCCCGCCGTTTCGTCGGACGAAGTCGCGGTGCGCCCGAATCGCTTCGCGCAAATTTTCATTGTGCAAGGCCAGAGATACCTGCACCGAAGCGAACGAGATAATCAGGAGACACATCAACAGCCGCTGCAAAGGCAAGTAGTCGAGTACATTGGGAATATTCATGAAGTAAGCGAGCAAAAGCGGCACCCTCACCAGGATCATGCTCAGAAACACGACAATTCCCGCCCACTTCAGGACATAACTGAATCGGCGCATAGCGAATCGAAACAATTCGCCTTCTTCAAAACTCAAACCTCGGATCCACGTGAAACAAACCATGATTAAATAAACCTGGATATAAACGCCGAAGAGATATTCGAAAATGAAAGCTATGGCATCAACGCTCGCCGAAATCTGGAGCAACCCCGCCGCCGGAACCAGACCCCCCCACTCTGGTAATCGCCAGAAAACAATCGGCTTTAACAGCGAGGCCAGGGCGCTAAGCAACAGGATCAGGTAAATAAAAAGGCTGGTGAAGCGATATCTTTTCCGCAATGCCCCCACTAAGGCTCCGTGCAGGCCACGCCAGTTCACGAGAATGAGCACGGCGGCAACTACGGAGAGCGGGTAGGTAGTTGTCGCGTTGTCAAAAATTCCGGCGACATTTTCCAGAGTAGGCAATGGCGTTTCCGTCCACACCTCCGACAGGCGCGGCCAATTCCAGCTCGGCAGAGAAGTGACCTGGGTTAAATCCAGATCAGCCGAGCTCTGAATGGGAGTAAAGGTGGCAAATTGAAAAAGGGAATAGGCCAAACCCAGCAAGACAAAGGTCATCCAAACGCGCGGGAACCGGGTGATACAACGAAATCCGTTGCGCAGCGCCTGCCGCACTGGATTGAAGAGCATGACAATGGCGTATCCGCCGCAAAGCCCGAGAAGCGGATACACTCGCGGCAAACTCGACAGCATGACGGGCGGAGCTGCTTACCGGACCAAACCCCAGTGCGGATAGAACGGCCAGTACACCAGGAGACCGCGCCCTACCAAATTCTCCTCCGGCACCGGCCCCCAATAGCGGCTGTCGTAACTGTTGTAACTGTTGTCGCCTAAAGCGAAGTAAGAATGCTCAGGAATAGTGAAGGTGCTTTGCGGGGACGACAAGAATCGCGCCCCCGGAGCGTAGCCGCGATAAGGCACCTTCGCCGACATGACACGCTGAAAGCCATAGCCTTCCGCGAGCTTTCCGTTTATGAACAGCTTGGGCGGGTCAATTCGCAGCGTGTCGCCAGGCAATCCGGCCAGGCGCTTGATGTAAAATGGCGCGCCTGTTTCGGGATCGTCGGGGATTCCGGAAATGTGGTTGGTTCGAAAAACAAAGACGTCGCTACGATGCGGTTTGACAAAATTATAGGTAAACTTGTCAACGAACACCTGATCGCCCGTATCCACCGCGCCACGGGCTATAATATCGCCCCGTCGATAAGCTCGCCCAGCAAACACATTGAAATAAGTCCTGAGCGTATCTGGAGGCGCGTAAACCAAAACGTTTTGGTGTTGGCAAAGGATGCGTGAAAAGGTGAAAAAAGAAGCCAAATTTCTTCTACTCCACCTGCAGGACCTGATCGTCTTCTTTGGAGACGACGTCGATGTAATTACGGCCGCGAACAACGAACTCTTCCACCCGCTGCAAAATATTCGGGGCAGGAGCTTCGCTGGGATATCCGATAATGCCATTGAGGGTCGGCTGCATTGAGCCAGTTGGAATCTTGAATGGCTGCAAAAAATAGGACCGAATCCCGACGGCCACAACGATAGCGACCAAAATGACTTCGCAATTCTCGCGCCAATGGGACTCCCAGGTTATCGGAGCGAGCCGGTGCAGGTTTGCGTCAAGCGCCTCCGCTCTTGCTTCGATCTGCTTGTGATCGCGCTGCCGCAAGGCCGCCTGCAATCGACGCATGGCCGCCTCGATTTCCTCGCGCGTCGCCGTATCCAGGACGTCAGCCTTATAACGCAAGTATTTCTGGGCATGCCGGAGCAGCAACTTGCTGTGTTTGATGTCGCGCCGAGTAAACATGCGCTAGGATCGACGATTACCTTTGGTTGCTCTCGTCGAAATGACGAAGCCCGAATGACAAATGACGAATGAATGACGAAGCTCGAATGACGAAGCACCACGCCGCAATCTCGCCAACTTTGCAGATTTAATTATTCGGATTTCCTTCGTCATTCGTCATTCGTCATTCGAATTTCGTCATTCAAGCCCACTTTATTGGGCTTTCAACACCTCGATGAACGCTTCCTGCGGTATATTGATTTTCCCAATGCTCTTCATTCGTTTTTTTCCTTCCTTCTGTTTTTCAAGTAGTTTGCGTTTTCGGGTGATATCGCCGCCGTAGCATTTCGCGGTCACATTTTTTCGCAAGGCTGAAACGCTCTCGCGCGCAATAATTTTCCCACCAATGGCCGCTTGAATCGCGACTTGATAAAGTTGGCGCGGAATCACTTCCTTCAGTTTTGCGGCCAGCTGGCGTCCCCTCGATTCTGCGCGATCCTTATGCACGATCGTCGAGAACGCATCCACCGGCTCGCCATTCACAAGCAGGTCCAGCTTCACCAGTTTCGCCGGCCGATAGCCAGTATGCTCGTAATCCATCGATCCGTATCCGCGCGTGATCGATTTGATCTTGTCGTTGAAATCAACCAGGATCTCATTCAACGGCAGCTCGCAATGCAACATCACTCGCCGCGCGTCCAAGGTTTCGGTGTGATCCATTTGCCCGCGCTTCTCCAAAATAAGCTGGAGGATGTCCCCGATGTTCTCGTTCGGACAAAGCACGTACGCTGTCACCATCGGCTCACGGATTTCGTCGATTAAACTTGGATCCGGCAGGTGCGCCGGATTGTCGATCAACAACGTCTCACCGCGTGTCGTCATTACCTCGTAGACCACGCTGGGGCTTGTCGCGATGATGTCCATGTTGTACTCGCGGCGCAGCCGTTCCTGAATGATTTCCATGTGCAAGAGGCCGAGAAAGCCGCAGCGGAAGCCAAAGCCGAGAGCAACGGAGCTTTCCGGTGTGTAAATAAAGGCGGAATCGTTCAAGCGCAGCTTTGCGATCGCCCCTTTCAGATGCTCGAAATCACCGGTGTTGATCGGATAAATTCCGCTGAACACCATGGGATGAATTTCCTGAAAACCTGGCAAGGGCTTGCGCGCGGGATTGCGCTGATCCGTGATGGTGTCGCCAATCTTTATGTCAGCCGTGCTCTTGATGTTGGCGATGAAATAACCGACGTCGCCGGCGGTCAGTTGGGGGTGCACAAACATCTTTGGGGTAAAAACACCCACCTCCTTGATTTCATAGCGCGCGTCGTTGCTCATCAATTTGATGGCGTGATTCAGTTCCATTTTGCCGGAAACAACCCGGACATATCCAACCACACCGCGGTACACATCGAAGACCGAATCAAAAACGAGAGCCCGTAACGTTTCGTCCTTCGGCTTTTCTGGAGCGGGAATGCGATGTACGATCGCTTCCAGGATTTCGTCGATCCCAATTCCCATTTTCGCGCTTGCCTCAATCGCTTCTTCCGCCGGGATCGCGAGAATCTCTTCCAATTGTCGATGCACCGACGGGACATCCGCATTCGGCAGATCGATCTTGTTGATGATTGGCACAATCGTGAGGCCTTGCTTGTGTGCGAGATGAACGTTTGCCACCGTTTGCGCTTCCACCCCTTGCGCGGCATCGACAATTAACAAAGCGCCTTCGCACGCGGCTAGGCTTCGCGAAACTTCATAGGCGAAATCAACGTGACCCGGCGTGTCCAACAGATTTAGTCGATAAATCTCACCAGATTTCGCGCGATATTTCATTGTCACCGGATGCGCTTTGATCGTGATTCCACGTTCGCGTTCCAGATCCATTGAGTCGAGAAGCTGGTCCTGCTTATCGCGTTCGTGAATCGTGCCCGTTCGCTCCAGCAGCCGGTCCGACAACGTCGTCTTGCCGTGATCAATGTGCGCGATGATGCAGAAATTGCGCGTCAGCTCGATTGCCATGAAAGCCGCACTATGCGGGTTCGACCTTCATGGGTCAATTGTAGGGCAGGCGCTCCGCCAGCTGACTTTCATGCGGCAAGCGACGCGCTTGCCCTCAACAGCAGGCTTCCCCCTCGACATAATACTTCATCTTCGGCTATGCTTAAAAGACGATGCCCAAACTGATCATCACCACCGAAGTCCAGGGAAAAATCGGACACGAGTGCACCGAGGATATCATCACGATCGGCCGCGCCCCCGATAATATTATCGTGATCGAGGATCCATCAGTTTCGGGTCGGCATGCTCAATTGGAACGCAGCGGCGAAATTTACCGGCTGAAAGATCTCCAATCGACCAACGGCACGCGAGTTAATGGAATTCCCATTAAGGAAACCGCCTTGCGCGTTGACGATCGAATCCGCTTCGGTGGAGTCGAGGCGCGTTTCGAATCCGATGTGCGCGGTTCGCAGCCACTGCCCAAAATGCAGGAAATCGGCGCTGCCCCCGCCGAGCTTAGTGCCGCTCCGGTTGACTTTGCCAACGCATCACCCTTTCAGCGACGTGCCAAGGACCGAGATCCGGGTAAAACAGCAATTCTTGCCTTCGCCGCGTTTACAATTTTGGTGTTCATTGGCAGCGTGATTGCTGTGCTGACGATGCACGCGCCGGTCTTGTAATACCTGTAGTGGACGGTGGCTACCGGATCGCATTTCGTCCGGCATCATATAATGCCACCGTCTCGGTTGTGATTGCCGGCGCGTCTTGTCGGAAACAGATTCCGCTTCGCAGGTCTTTGCAGCAACGGCACTAGGCGCTGTTCGAATCAACTGAGTAGGATCGCTACCGAAAATACTTTGCGCGAATCTCTTCTGGCCTTGCACCAGACGCACGTAACTCGCGCAAACTCAAAGCCGCATGTCGCTTCGCCAATCGCTTGCCTGATTCATCTACAATCAAAGGCGCATGGTAGAATGTCGGCGGCGGCAGATTAAGCACGCGATAAATCAGCAATTGCCGAAATGTCGAGAGCAACAGATCCTCGCCGCGAACGACTTCTGTGATTTGCATGGCGGCGTCATCGACCACGACAGCTAATTGATAAGCCGGCACATCGTCTCTCCGCCAAACGATAAAATCACCGAACTCTCTTCCCGCGATCGCGGCTTGCCGTCCAAGCCGCGCGTCCACGAACTCCATTTCTTCACCGTCCGGCACGCGGAATCGCCAATTGATTCCGGCAGGCTGTACTGGCCGCTGTCCCAGCGGCGGACCGGAATTTGCGGCCGGCACGGCTGCCTCTACATCCGGTCGACATGTCCCGGGATAAATCGGTTCCTCATTCTCCTCATGCGGCGCAAGCCCAGCTGCGAGCACATCTTTGCGCGAACATCGACATGGATAAACGAACCCGCCGGAGCGCAGTTTCTCCCACGAGTCTAGATAAAATGCGCGGCGTTCGTTTTGCACATATGGGGCGAATGGGCCATCAACATCCGGCCCTTCGTCCCACTTGAACCCAAACCAGTTCAGATCTTCAACAAGGGCATTGTAGAATTCGGGACAACATCGCGCAACATCAAGATCCTCAATTCGGAGGATCAATTTTCCGCCGGCTGCATGCCCCCGCGCTTGTGCCCGCCAGAACGTCAGGGTATGCCCGATATGCAGATAACCGGTGGGCGATGGTGCAATGCGGCCGCGGTACTTTTCGGCTGTCATCTCAAGCAATTGTAGGGCCGGCGCATCGCCTGCCAATTCAAGAGGTGCGCTTGTTGGAACTTAGGCGTCTCGCCTGAAAACGCCGAAAGCCCATGTTACGGCCAATGGTGGCTTCAAGCGCGAGATGACAACGTCTTAAAACGGTGAAAGATGTGATCCGGCAGCAGCCGGACCCGACATGACAACCAACAAACGCCTGCTTCTCTTCGACATTGACGGCACGCTGATTCATTCAGCGGGCGCAGGTGTGCAATCGCTCAGGCTCACGCTCGGGGACCGATTCGGCATTAAGGACGATCTCCAGGACATTGAAATCGCCGGCATGACGGACTCCGGCATTGTGATCAGGATTTTGAATAAGCACAAAATCCCTACGACTCCCGAAAACATCGCAGCGTTTCTGGATAGTTACGTGCATTTTCTCTCTCTCGAGCTCCCGCGACGCGCTGGCAATCTTTTGCCTGGCGTTCTCGAATTGCTCGAGAAACTGAAATCGCGACCGAATTTAGTGCTCGCGCTTCTCACCGGAAACGTCTCGCGCGGGGCACAATTAAAGCTCGAACATTACGGCGTGTGGCATTTCTTCGAGTTCGGCGCGTTTGCCGACGATCACCATGATCGTAACGAGCTCGGACCTTTCGCGCGTGCGCGCGCGCGGGAAAGGCATGGCCACGAATTCGATTCCGGCCAGATTGATGTGATCGGCGACACACCGCGTGATATTGCCTGCGGAAAGGCAATCGGGGCTCGTACCATCGCTATTGCCACCGGTACGTGGCCACGGGAGAAACTTTCTACGCATCGGCCCGATTTTTTATTTGATGATTTGTCCAATGTCGACGAAGTCATCCGGACACTCGGTTGGTAGGAAGCGCCCAAGGAGAGCGAGTTATGCCGAAACGACCAAACGCGATTGCCGTCTCAAGTCACCCTAATGTTCTTTCCCTTGAAGGCGAAATCGATTTGCACGTTTCGCCCCGCGTCTCGGTATCGCTTCGGCAGATGATAGGAAAGAAGCCGAAACAGCTCGTTGTCGATCTTTCCCGTGTGACCTATCTGGACAGTTCGGGTTTGGCCGTGTTGATCGAAGGGATGCAAAATGTCGAACAATACGGCGGCAAATTCGCCATCGTGGGAGTGCAGGAAACGGTGCGCTCAATCTTCGACATCGCGCGTCTCGATCAGGTGTTCCGCATTTTTCCCGATGTCGACGCCGCACTGGTCGCGACCTGACTCAAAATCTCGAGCGTTTTCTCGATATTCCTGGAAATGTCGAACTGAGAGGCGCGCTTAAGGATGTTTGGTCTTGCGGCCGAACGTCGCGTTGCGTCCGACCAAATCTCCAGGGCGTTACGCAAGTCTACCACGTTGTTCGCACGGTCAACGACCACACCGTGGATCCTGTCTTCCATAATTTCGCTGAAACCGTTGTCCCGCGTAGTGATTACAGGCAATCCGGCCGCCAGCGCTTCCAGACAAGCATTGGAAAAAGGGTCATAAATGGTGGGCAAAATGAAAATATCTGCCGCGGCGTAAATCAGCCGAAGGTCAGTCATTTCTTCAAGATACTGGACGCGCGTCGATTTGTAGTGATCCTGCGGACCGCGTCCAACGACAAGCAAACGCATTTTCGGATTCCCGAGCGATTCCACTGCCTCGATGGCAAAACGCAATCCTTTGCGCTCCCACCCGGAGCCGACGAAAAGGGCCGCAATTTCATCCACCTGCAATCCCAGATTAGAGCGCGAGTTCGCCCGGCGCTCCGGATCAAATCCAAATTGATCAATCGGGACACCGTTAGGCACAACGTCAATCATGTCCGGCCGATAACAATAAAGATCGAAAATTTCTTCTTTCACCATCTGCGAATTAACAATTACGCGCTCTGCTTTCCGCTCCTCCAGGAGTGATCTTTCCAGACGCAAAAGACCTTCGTGTTTGCGGTTGAAGCGACGGAAAATCCTTTGCAACGGAGGCTCAAACTTCTTTCGGCGATCAAGCCAAGCGCGGTGAACCCCGTCACCCGCACGATAAACATCGCAGCTCCAAACTCGCTCCAGACTCATCAGAACATCGCAGCGAACTTGCCATCGCAATTTTTCTAATTCGTTGGCAAATCCAATGGGCGATGTCCCTCGCAGCCTCGTAATTTGTCCGAACGACCATTCTTTTTCCGGCCAATCCGTTGTCGTGAAAAGACGAGCCTCATGGCCGCGAGCGACTACCCCCTGGGCCAGCCTTTGCAAATAAGCTTCAGCCCCACCGCTGGCGGAAAATCCGCGGCGCACGAAACCAATGGTGAGGTTCTTGTTGGGCATCTCTCAGCGTTACCAATCTTGTCATTCCGAGCGAAGTCGAGGAATCTCTTACCATTGATCTGAAGTGAACCACCTCTACTTTGGCAAGTAGCGTGACGCTGCAGCCAATTTGTCATGTTGAGCGGAGTCGAAATATCTCTCACTATAACTAGGTGAACCGACTTTACTTCGGCGACAATTTGAAATGGCTGCGAAACAGGAAAGAGTTCCCGGACGCCAGTGTTGATCTTGTTTATCTCGATCCTCCGTTTAACTCGAACGCCGATTACAATGTCTTATTTCGCGAGACAAGCGGCGAAGTAAGCCAGGCGCAGTTTCACGCTTTCACCGATACCTGGAGGGAGTTAGAGGGGTCAGAGCTTACTATCGACACTGATCAGTGCCGAGACATAACTTGGGCTTCCCATTCTTAGCCGATTAGCGATCCACTGCCGCGTCACGGGCGTTTCACTTCGTAATTGCCGAGCGATCTGCGTCTTTACCGCGTGGCCTTTCGGCTGGAGAGCGAGATCAATTTCCCGCCATCGCACCTTTTCGAGAGCTGTGCGCACAATAGCTTCAGCTCGGGCCGCATCGGTTTCTGA